>OGKF01000460.1_pt1 | contig 23423 bp, 23 predicted proteins | sample 1572391 | NCBI WGS metagenome assembly OGKF01 (sample SAMEA2582095, study PRJEB24529) | metagenome | biome: Human gut stool | place: China | collected 2011
CGTAACGGGCAACCCTCTGCTCCGTGTGAACCTCACCTTTACCTCTACTCCCGGTCCATTTTCTCATCTCCTGCCATCGTTTTTTTTGCAAGTTCTTCATCTTGCTTCATCAATGCTTTTACCGCATTTCCAATAGATGCTTCGATCATATTTCCCATATTGATCATTTCTTCATTAAGTTGTTCTAACTGTTCATCAAAGCGGATACGCATATCAACCAAACCTCCCCGTAATGTAATCTTCTGTCTTCTTATTCTTCGGCATGGAGAAGATCTGCTCGGTCTCACCGAACTCGATCACTTCACCCAGCAGGAAGAAGGCGGTCTTGTCGGAGATTCGTGCTGCCTGCTGCATATTATGGGTTACAATAACAATGGTATATTCCTTCTTCAGTTCGTGAATCAGTTCTTCCACCTTAGCGGTAGAAATGGGATCGAGCGCCGATGCAGGTTCATCCATGAGCAAGACGGAAGGCGACACAGCCATGGCACGCGCTATGCACAAACGCTGTTGCTGTCCGCCCGAAAGGGCAAAAGCGGACTCTTTCAACTTGTTCTTCACTTCATCCCACAAGGCAGCTCCTTTTAATGTTTCCTCTACCCGGTGACGGATAAATTCATTATCCTTCACTCCATTTACCCGCAACCCATAGGCAACGTTCTCAAAAATACTTTTCGGAAAAGGATTGGGACGCTGAAACACCATTCCCACATTCTTGCGAAGTTCGTCCACCTGCACAGATTTATCATAGATATTCACGCCATCTATCTGTATCTTCCCCTCAAGGCGTGCACCGGGAATCAAATCGTTCATACGATTAAAGAGACGGAGAAAGGTAGACTTTCCGCAGCCCGACGGACCGATAAAAGCCACTACCGCTTTTTCTTCAATCGCCATACTGATATCTTTCAATGCCTGGAAATCTCCATAAAAGAAATTCACATGTTGCGCATCTATCTTATTCATATATTATAGATTAATTCGTTTTTAATTTATTCGAGAAATACCTGCGAAGTCCGTTCGCCAGCAAATTGACCACCAGAACAATAAGGATAAGCACTAAAGCAGTTCCGTAAGCAATGGGCAATTGTGACTCCATATCGGTTCCACTGGTCGATATGACATAAAGATGATAAGGAAGGGCCATGCATTGGTCCAATATGCTATGCGGCAACTGCGGCAGGAAGTAAGCGGCACAAGTAAACAGAATGGGTGCGGTTTCTCCCGATACCCTTCCCATTGCAAGAATAAGCCCCGTGATAATATTAGGCATCCCCATCGGAAGAATCACGTAGCGGATAGTTTGCAATTTGGTCGCTCCCAACGCCAGGCTGCCTTCGCGGTAACTATCCGGAATAGCTTTCAAAGCCTCCTCGGTAGTACGGATAACCAACGGCACACAAAGCAAACCCAATGTGAGTGAACCCGCCAGAATACTATCGCCAAAACCCAGGTACTTCACAAACAGCGCCATACCAAACAAACCGAAAACGATAGATGGGATGCCGCTCAAATTATTCGTCATCACCCGTATGAAGCGGACCAATTTACCTTTCGGAGCATATTCGTTCATATAAATACCGCTCATCACGCCCACAGGAAAAGCAAACAATGCACTGCCTATCATCAAATAAAAAGTACCCACGATAGCCGGCCAAATGCCTCCTCCCGTCATTCCGTCGCTGGGAGGCGAAGTGAGAAACTTCCAGTTGATAACTCCTATACCTTTATATATAATAAAGCCCAAGATGCAAAACAAAATCAGTACAATACTGTAACTAAGCAGTTTGAACACTCCGAACGCAATCCACTGTGAACGTCTCTTGCGTACCCCTTGTCGGGCATTAAATATATTTTCTTCCATATTCTATCGTATTATGACTTTCTTCCGAAACCCGCTCCGGTTTTGGATGATATATACTCTACACTAAAATTGATAATCATGGTAATCAGAAACAGCACCACCCCCAGCAGAAACAAGGCCTCATAATGTGCACCACCGGCAGGAGCTTCTCCCAATTCGGCAGCAATCGTCGCAGGAATCGTGCGTAGCGGTTCCAGAATCGTTGTCGGTATCACAGCCGCATTGCCGGTCACCATCAGCACAGCCATCGTCTCACCAATGGCACGTCCGATGCCCAGCACCACTCCCGATGTAATGCCTGAAATGGAAAACGGAATCACCACTTTATAGATGGTCTGCCAATGCGTGGCTCCCAAAGCCAGACTCGCCTCGCGCATGGCACGCGGACAATTACGCATAGCATCCTCGCTGACCGTGATAATAGTAGGCAAAGCCATAATAGCCAACACAATGCTTCCAGCCAAACCGGTCTCTCCCACCGGCAAATCGAACACCTTTTGAATGAGAGGTACAATAACTATCAGCCCGAAGAATCCGTATACCACCGACGGTATACCATTCAGCAATTCAATAACCGGTTTCAGAAATCCGCGTGTGCGGCTGCTTGCTACTTCCGACATATATACAGCCACAGACAATCCGAACGGCAATGCAAAAAGAATCGCAAAGAAGCTCACCCAAAGTGTTCCCATGACCAAAGGAACAAAACCGAATTGCGGGGCCGGAGTTGCTGTCGGGAACCATTCTTTACCGGCAAACACTTCCGAGAAAGAGATATGCTCATCTTTCAGCAAACGACCCGGAAAGTCCTTCTCTATAAACTTTGCCGGGACAAAAGCAATGATACCCGGATGGTCTGCCACTACCTTACCGATACATTCTCCCGCCTTGTCGTATTCCGCCCCCAACTCTTCTTCCGAAAAATAAGAAGTAATATCTTCCAGCCGGAATACCTTAATTCCGATATCGGGACCTCCCACTTCACTCCAATTGGTTATCTCTTCGTCAAACACATCTTTAATTTGCACCGCACTCAGTTCCCTGACCGGATTCTTCCCGTTGACAGCCAGCACATACCCTTCTTCTGTTACCTTGTTGCCAAAGAGTCCGAATGCCTCCGTAAACAGAAAAATGACAATCAGCACTATCGTAATACTTGTGATAAAGCCACTGCAAGTCAATATTCCTTCGACAATCTTTTCCCAAACTTGTTTCATACTGTTTTAGTCTTCTATTAGTAATCGATGCAAAAAAAGCTTCTCGATATTAAAATGATATGAAAGGAGCTTGAAGTATTTGCTACAATTATATTACAAAGTTGTTACACCCGGACAGAAAAGTCTACTCCTCCACCTGAAAAGCAACACCTCACCTTGTAACGGAATCGTAATACACAAGTAAAACAAATGACACAGGAAAACGTTTCTTTTGCACATGAATTAATATAATAACTTATGAATCAGTTAAAAGCCCTGTTTTTCTTTGTCTTATCAATTTGCAGCCTGCACACTGCCGCACAACGCATCAAAGGCAGCGACACCGTATTACCTGTCTCACAAGAGACTGCAGAAATATTTATGAACACTCACCCCGAGCAGCGGGTAACCATCACCGGTGGCGGGACCGGAGTCGGCATATCCGCCCTCATGGACCATACCACCGATATCGCCATGGCTTCACGCCCCATCAAGTTCAGTGAAAAAATGAAGTTGAAAGCTGCCGGACAAGAAGTAAAAGAAGTAATTATCGCTTACGATGCCCTTGCCATCATCGTCCACCCGGACAACCCTGTCAGCCGCCTCACCCGGCAACAATTGGAAGGTATCTTCCGCGGAAAAATTGTAAACTGGAAGCAAGTGGGAGGCCCCGATATGAAAATCATTGTCTATTCTCGCGAAACCTCTTCGGGAACATACGAATTCTTTAAAGAAAGCGTCCTAAAAAACAAGAACTATATGAGCGGCAGCCTCTCCATGCCGGCAACCGGCGCCGTCATCCAGTCCGTCAGCCAAACCAAGGGAGCCATCGGATATGTAGGTCTTGCCTATCTGTCCGACCGTGTCAAGCCGATAGCCGTCTCGTATGACGAAGGAAAACACTATGTACTCCCCACCATGGAAAACGGAACCAAAAGACAATATCCTGTAGTGCGTCCGCTCTACTATTATTATAATGTGTCCGACAAAGCGAAAGTCAGCCCTTTCATCGAGTATGTACTTTCCCCTGCGGGGCAAAATATTATAAAAAAGGGAGGATATATTCCCGTGAAATAACGCATATCCCAAAAAGAATACGTATTTTTGCACCTTAAAGTGTAAAATTAATATCACTATGACTGAAATGAACGCTACAGAAGCTACAGAAAAGAGAAGTCTGAACTTCATCGAACAGGCAGTAGAGAACGACCTGAAGGAAGGTAAAAACGGAGGAAAGGTCCAAACCCGTTTCCCGCCTGAGCCCAACGGTTATCTCCACATCGGTCATGCCAAGGCCATTTGCCTGGATTTTGGGATAGCCGCACGCTATGGTGGAGTATGTAACCTGCGTTTCGACGACACCAACCCGACCAAAGAAGACATGGAATATGTGGAAGCCATCAAGGAAGATATCCAATGGCTCGGATTCCAATGGGGAAATGAATATTATGCATCCGACTACTTCCAGCAATTGTGGGACTTCGCCATCCGTCTCATCAAGGAAGGAAAAGCTTATATAGACGAACAGAGCTCCGAAGTGATTGCTGCACAGAAAGGCACGCCCACCCAACCGGGTGTAGAAAGCCCTTACCGCAACCGCCCTATAGAGGAGACACTCGAACTGTTCCAAAAGATGAACACCGGAGAAATAGAAGAAGGAAAGATGGTGTTGCGTGCCAAAATAGATATGGCAAGCCCCAATATGCACTTCCGCGACCCTATTATCTACCGCGTAGTAAAAACGCCCCATCACCGTACAGGCGAAACATGGAAAGCATACCCCATGTATGACTTTGCCCACGGCCAGAGCGACTTTTTCGAAGGTGTAACCCACTCTTTATGTACACTGGAATTCGTTCCTCACCGTCCGCTCTACGACCTGTTTGTGGACTGGGTAAAAGAAGGAAAAGACTTGGACAACAACCGCCCTCACCAGTACGAGTTCAACAAACTGAACCTGAACTACACGCTGATGAGCAAGCGTAACCTGCTGATTTTGGTAAAGGAACACTTAGTAAACGGTTGGGATGACCCCCGTATGCCGACCCTCTGCGGTTTCCGCCGCCGTGGTTATTCTCCTTAGTCCATCCGCAACTTCGTTGACAAAATCGGTTACACCACATACGATGCCCTGAACGACTTCGCGCTGTTGGAGAGTGCGGTGCGCGAAGACTTGAACACCCGTGCCACTCGCGTATCCGCCGTAATCAATCCGGTGAAACTTATCATCACCAACTACCCGGAAGGACAAGTGGAAGAGATGGAAGCCATCAACAATCCCGAAGACCCGACAGCCGGCACACATACCATCGAGTTCAGCCGTGAGCTTTGGATGGAACGCGAAGACTTTATGGAAGACGCTCCGAAGAAATACTTCCGTATGACTCCGGGACAAGAAGTCCGCCTAAAAAATGCATACATTGTGAAATGCACCGGTTGCAAGAAAGACGAAGAGGGCAACATAATAGAAGTATATGCCGAATACGACCCCGATACCAAAACCGGCATGCCCGGCAGCAGTCGCAAAGTGAAAGGAACACTGCACTGGGTGAGCTGCGCTCATTGCCTGAAAGCAGAAGTACGCCTGTATGACCGCCTATGGAAGGTAGAAAACCCACGTGACGAAATGGCTGCCATCCGCGAAGCCAAGAAATGCGATGCACTGGAAGCCATGAAAGAAATGATCAACCCGGATTCATTGCATGTTCTGACCGAATGTTATGTAGAAAAATACCTTGCAGAAGCCAAACCACTGGATTACTTACAGTTCCAGCGCATCGGCTACTTCAATGTAGATAAAGACTCCACGCCCGAACACTTGGTGTTCAATCGTACCGTATCTTTAAAAGATACCTGGAGTAAAATTAATAAATAAAAAACAGCTTATGAATAATGACCTGTCTTCCTATTTTGAAGACCCGGAATTTAAAGAAGCGTTAGAAAAATACGAGGGTATGGTGAAAAACCATACCCCCGCTTATTTTGATGCTGACGAACTGACAGACATCGCCGAATATTATGCTTCAAAAGGAAGACAAATAGAAGCAGAAGCCGCAATAGACTTTGCTTTACAACTGCATCCCAACGATACGGATGCCTTGATTTTTCGTGCCCGTTCCCTGGCCATGAAAGGCAGGCTGGACGAAGCATATATGGTTATGGACTTGATTGAAGACCGATCGGATCGCGAGGTGAGGTTCTTGAAAGCCGATTTGTTGATGGAAGAAAAACGCATGGAAGAAGCCGACCATGTATTCGAAGAACTAGCTGCCTACGAAGAAGGAAAACTGGAAACCCTTATCGATATTATCCTCGCTTATATAGATGCCAATCAGGAAGCTTTGGCAAAGAAATGGATCAAGCACGTGGGCGAAACATACGATCTTGCCTCCCTTTCCCAAAAAAACCAGAAGTTCAGAGACCTATTGTGTGACTTTTATATCACTTTCAATAATCCCGAAGCGGCCATTCCTCTTCTGCAAGCCACACTCGACTGCTATCCCTACTCCATCAATCATTGGAACAGTTTGGGCAAATGCTACTTGAGCACCAATGACTATGAAGAGGCACACGAAGCCATAGACTTCGCACTGGCCATCGATGACAGCAATGCGGAGGCACTGACGCTTAAAGCCTTTTGCTACCAACAAAGCGGTGAACTTCAAAAATCCTGTGATTACTATCTCCGCCTGGCAGAGCAACAGGAAAATAAAACACGTGCTTATCTGGCATTGGCAAAGACCTATTTTGAGATGCAGGATTATACCTCCTCCATCTATTATATAGAAGCACTGCTGGACAATAAAGACGCATTAAGCAAATACGAACTGTCCGAACTATATGGCGACATAGCTTTATGCCATGCCGCCCTGAAGCATATCGGCGTGGGACAAGCATCCATCCGGCGTTCTTTGGAACTGAACGAGAACGACCCCGATACGCTTATCGTTGCAGGACGATTCTTCCTGATGGAAGCCAAAGCATGCAATGACGAGACTGCCAAAGCAGAAAACCAGGCCAAAGGAGAACTATACTTCCGACAGGCATTGAACTTAATCATGGAAGACGAACGGCTGGACTACCTGTTCACTATCGGCGCTGCTTGTTTCGACACACAGAACTTCAAGCTTGCCGCACAATACTACGAACAAATAAACCGTGAGTTTCCCGACAATGCACCCGCCACTTATTTCTTTCTGGCCTATTGCTATTTCTATCTGGAAGAAGCCATCTCCTGCATGCATTACATCGCAAAGATGAAGCACGAACTGCCCGATGCGTACAGCAACCTGGGCACAAGCGACTCTATACTGAGCGATACACGCTTTAACGAATTAATGCGTAACCTGAAAGACAGTGTCAATAATGGAAAAGTAGACTTAGATAATTTCTTATAATTAATTAATCATGGAATCAGTTGCATTTATCCAATGGTGCTTAGATCACCTTAATTATTGGACTATTACGTTATTAATGGCCATTGAAAGCTCTTTTATCCCCTTCCCGTCGGAAGTGGTGGTTCCCCCGGCCGCTTATAAAGCTGCAGGAGGAAATAGTGACCTGAATGTATTTCTGGTAGTTATTTTCGCCACCATAGGAGCCAATATCGGTGCCATCATCAATTATTACATTGCTTACTTTGTCGGCCGACCCTTGGTATACAAATTTGCCAACAGCCGTTTCGGTCACATGTGTCTGATAGACGAGGCAAAAGTACAGAACGCCGAGCATTACTTCGACAAGCACGGTGCTCTTTCCACCTTTATCGGCCGCCTCATTCCGGCAGTACGCCAGTTGATTTCAATTCCTGCCGGCCTAGCCAAAATGAAGCTGTCCACTTTTCTGCTCTACACTACATTAGGTGCAGGCATCTGGAACTGTATCCTGGCGGCAATCGGCTATTATCTGCAATCAGTGGTACCCGAAGAACAACTTCTGAGCACAGTAACCGAGTACAGCCACGAATTGGGCTACTGCTTCATTGCCATTGGTGTATTGGTAGTGGGCTTCCTTATTTACAAAGGACGAAAATAAGTGAACCTTTTTCTACTTACGTTTGTTATAATTACAATATCAGAACTAAAACAATAAAATTATGGCAAAAACAGCATTCAAAGGCACACCGGTAACATTAGCCGGCGAATTTGTAAAAGTAGGAACTCCCGCACCCGAATTTACATTGGTAAAAGGTGATTTAAGTAATTATACATTGAAAGACGGAAAAGGAAAGTATTTGGTACTCAATATCTTTCCGAGTATGGACACAGGCGTATGCGCCACCTCTGTGCGTAAATTCAATCAATTGGCAGCCAACCGCCCGAATGTGACGGTACTGGCCATCTCAAAAGATTTGCCTTTCGCACAGGGACGCTTCTGTACCACAGAAGGCATCGCCAACGTCGTTCCCTTGTCCGACTACCGATATACTTCCGATTTCGCACAAAAATACGGCGTACTGATGACAGACGGACCTTTGGCAGGACTTCTGGCCCGCTCGGTAGTGGTCATCAACCCGGAAGGCAAAGTGGTATATACGGAATTAGTACCCGAAATCACTCAAGAACCCAACTACGAAGCAGCCCTGAAAGCTGTGGAGTAAAGTAATTCATAAAGGTGCTTTCACACCCAACAGCACGTTAATCCGCTTATTATAAGCGGATTAACGTGAAACTCTAAATACTCCCGGCACCGGACGATAAGCATCAATACCGACAACCTTCTCTAACATATTCCTCGCCATCCAAGACTTTATACGACGATAAGCCGTACTACGCGTCATGCCGCATACACGCTCCAATTCAAGACGAGTGATGTAACTGTTGTATTTAAAATAGTCACTCAGCATCCCCATCAGTTCGATATCCGAATAATTCTTCGTATGTCCCCCTCTTTCGGAACGGATAAACTTCAGCCCCTCCAATTTACCGCATATAGCCTTCTCCGGCTTATACACCACCGACTTAAAACGGATGGATTCCGCCCGCACCTCTCCTTCCTTCTCCACATCGCCCGGACACGATAATGTCATCTGGAAATAACCTATACCGTCGATATGCACACAATTACCTTTTTGCAATTCCTCCACAAAACGGTCACTCATTTCGCACAACACTGCCCTCAAATCACTCTTTGTCAAACTGGTCGCCTTCTGTATGTCATCCCCCAAACTCCAAATACTAATCGTTTTTGACCTGGCTACACGGGCGTGCAGATGCACCACCTCCTTCCCATCCACTTCACGGGGAGGGCTCTTATACAAATCATATTCCACCTTCATAATCTTCTCCTTTTACTGACTATTTCATACGTTTTTTCCTCATCGTTTCAGCCGGATGAAATGACCATCCCACCCGGCTGACATGCTCGATTCACCCAGGTAGAATGGTCGTGCCAGCCAAGTGGAACGATATCATTTACAGCATAAAGGTAACAAAAAAAAGACAGACAGACACCACGTCAGGCATTTATTTCCGATAAACGGAAAAATATCTGCTAAAGCTGCGAAATATTTGCAAACCCCTCTCCCAAGGTTGTAACTTAGCCGCATAGAAACCCAAAAACAAAGAAAAATGAGCAAAAGGAACTTGAAAAAGCTGAGAAAAGAGAATGAATCTTTAAAAGAAATGTGTGCCCGAAAAATGGCTCCGTCCACTGACCCTATACTGGATGCCATTTTGCAGATGGAATCTTACCTGAAACGCCACTATGATTTCCGCTTTAACCGAATGAACGAAATAACCGAATACCGCACGCACGGTACTTTGCCTTTCGCTCCGCTGAGCCAACGAGACTTGAACTCCATCTGCATTGCAGTCCGCAAAGCAGGAATAAATTGTTGGGATAAGGACGTCAACCGTTTTATTTACTCCACACAAATCGGCAGTTATCACCCTTTCCTGCTCTATATGCAGGAACTTCCGTTGTGGGACGGCACAGACCGACTGACCGACTTGGCACAGCGTGTTTCTACCGATAATTACTGGATACGGAGTTTCCACCGATGGATGTTGGCAATGGTAGCCCAATGGATGGGGCTGGACAACACCCATGCCAATAGCGTAGCCCCCATTCTGGTCAGTCGGAAACAAGGAAAACAAAAATCCACGTATATAAAAATGCTGGTACCGCCCGAATTGCAAAACTATTATACCGATGACTTCAACCTGAATTCCAAGGGACAGGCCACTCGTAAATTATCGGAATATGGGCTGATATGTATGGATGAATTTGACAAGGAAACCACCAAGAAGATGCCTTTATTAAAGAATCTGATGCAGATGGCAAGCCTGAGTTTCATCAAATCATATCAAAAGAGCTTCTCCAAACTGCCTCGAATCGCTTCGTTTGCCGGTACATCCAACCGCAAGGATATTCTGACCGATCCTTCGGGGAGCCGCCGTTTTATCTGTATCGAAGTGGAAGAGAAAATCAATACAGAAAATATCATACATTCACAAATCTATGCCCAGTTAAAAACAGAACTGTTGCGTGGGAAGCGTTATTGGTTTGACAGTGATGAAGAAGCGGAAATCAATCTCCATAACCGGGAATTTTACAGACAATCAACAGAAGAGAGCATATTTAATTGTTGTTTCCGGGCGGCACAACCTGATGAAACGTATATGGAACTGTCGGCAGCAGAAATCTTCCTATGTATCAAGAAGCGCTATCCCCATGCATTAAAGCAGGCATCTCCGGCTAGTTTCAGTAAAGTATTGATGTCACTTGGAGTAGAAAGGATACATACGCGCACCGGCAATCTCTATCGGGTGATAGAAATGAGATAACTCCTTTCACACAAATGCGCTATAAATCAATATTTTACAGCGCATTTTGTGTGAAAGGAGTTTTTCTAAACTTTTCTTTCCGTACTATTTGGGGCTTTATTCTTAGTCAGCAAAGCTCAAGTCACATACCGGTATTCCGACCTGATACTTTCTCAAAGCATTCTCACTCATCTTCCGTTTTACCTTAGAAACGGGTACCAGATAATAGAGCATCGGATTATTCGGTTTCTGTCCGTACCCTATTAATACAAAATCAACTTTCTTCCTTCTCCGGTCAATCAATTCTTTCCGTGAGAATTTATAAGCACCACTTTCTGTAAAAGGATACCAAGTGCACATCACATTCACCGGCTTATCTGCTCTATTCACAAGAGTAAGAAAATTACCCTCACTTACCGTGCGACACTTTATCAAACCTCTCTCATTAATGAACTTGCAAATGAAGGAAGCAAAGGTGTTATTATTGGTATCCTTTACCTGTGCAAATGATATTGTCGGCAAGAAAAAGCATAAAAATATGCTCAACTTAAAATATTTACTCATTGTTGGACCACTATTTATAAATTAAATTGGTAGTCTTAACAATGGAGAGAAGAGATTTGTTCTAGTAAGAAAAAAACATCTTCAAGTTTTTACAAATCTAAAGAACCAGCTTCTTATATATATCCCTCAATTGCTTACCTACAGTTTCAATTGTGAACATATCTACAACTCTCTGATGAGCATTATCAGATAATTTAGCTCTCAATTTGTCATTAGTCAATAATAGGTCAATCGCCTTACCAAAAGCTTGTGCATCCCGATTAGGTACCTCCAATCCTGTAACATTATTAACATTAACCCAATTTACTCCAGACCCTTGAATGGTAAAACATACAGGAACAGCTTTACAATACATTGCCTCTGCTAAAACAACTCCAAATGCCTCATTTTTAGTAATCGAAGGAAAAGCAAATATATCAGCAGCATTCATATATATTTTCACATCATCATCTGAAATTCTTCCAAGAAATTTAATTCTATTAGATTTTGAAATTTCTCGCAAAGAAGAAGTTAAAGGACCTTTTCCTGCCAAAAATATGACACAATCTGATTGGATATATTTTTCCGCTTCAATCAAATATTCAATGCCCTTATAAGGAACATGTCTTCCCATAAAAAAGATTATTTTTTTATTCCAATATACCTCTTTTAGTTTCTTCACTTTATCATTATCTGCATCTTTCATTTCAAGTTTATCCAAAGATATAACATTTGGCACTACTATTGATTTTTCCTTATAAGGAGCCAAAGGAAGAGAATCCTCCAAATATTGAGGACTTGTAACTAAAATTTTATCAGCCCGACACAAAATTCGAGTTTCTATTGGAGCAAACAAACGATATATATATTTCTGTGCTACTATATCCGAATGCCAATGTAAAACCAATTTTGTATGATCATGAATCAAAAGAAGTACATAAAAACAAAGTAGAGGATTTGGCAAATGTAAATGTATAATATCTGGAACATACGTCTTTAATAATACTTTTAATTTATGATAATAAGAGAAAGATATAGGCTGGCTAGCCAGTTCTCCAATAGAGCCTATTCTAATAATCTCAACTTTACCATCGCATGAAATATTATCAGAGTTAACATCATTAAAACATATTACTTTTTGCTCTTCTTCTGACAAGGATTTTACCAAATTATAACAAACATCCTCAATCCCACCACTATATGGTGGATAATACTTAGATATATGCAAGATTTTCACGCTGTTTCCTTTCTTTGAATATTATGGATAAAAATAAAATAAAATAGCAATGTAAATATAATAGGTTTGTAAGCATAAATAAAGCCATACCATTGAATACGACAAAGCATGGCAAATAACAAAATAAATAATGCAACAAATATTTTCCTCTTATTAGTAAATAATAAACGAATACAAATAGAATAAACTAACATATATAGTAATACCCCTATAGGGCCTAATGCAATCATCCCCTCAGAAAAAAATAATCCTCCACCAGGATTTGGCATAAATTTTTTCAATAATAAGATTGTATAATTATAATCAGAAATAACTCCATAAAAAGGCCCTGGAAATAATCCAAATAATAAATTGCCAAAAACTGATAGGTTAATACCATTTTCATAATAATAGCCTATACTACATAAGAAAACATATAAAACATCTGACACCGTTTGTTGTGCATATAAACTATAAAAAATCGTCTCAACAGAAACAGTATTCCCATCACGGATAATACCACTAATAACAGATAACACAAACAAAATAGATCCTCCACAAACAAGATATACTTTTTTTATGCTTTCCGTTACTACTCCATCTTCATAATTCATAATAAATAAGAAAACGATAGAAACAATACTATCAACTCTATCTCCTCCAACAATAACAAGCAATAAAATAACAGTATGCAATATAGAGCACCAACACATTCTTTCTTTCTTACATAATAACAAAGCTATATTAGTAGATATATAAATAGTGGACATATCAATTCCAAAATCAACCCCAAACACCCGAGGGTATGACATTACAGCACTAAAAAATAATAAAGCCAACAGTAAGCAATACGAAATATTGGTACATCTGAATGGAGTATAACAATAAGATTTCTTTCTTAATGGATACAACACACATAATAAGATGAAATTAGTAAGAACTAATAAAATAAACCCAGTAAAAATTGTCTTATCAGAAAAAATATTACGATACAATGACAAAACCCCGGGGATAGGCAGCTCATTCATAAAAGCAATCATTGTTATCAATGGAAACAAAGAAACTAATAATATCAATTGGAGTAAAACACTCCTAAACCTCAATATACAATATATATTAATTAGTAATATGAGAATCTCCAATAGTACCATTTTGCTTATATTCTATATACTCACTTAATATGTTTTTAAATGTATCCTCTGAAAATAATGATAAATCAGGTAAATGAAATCCCGATTTTTTAATAAAATCAAAAGCGCCATATAAACGCTCAGGAGAAAGAGGATTTATAAAATAATAGTTACCCACTATTTGGGCAAGTTCTTTCATACCTCCATAATTCATCGTTAATATATATAAACCAGAAGCAACAGCTTCAATAATAGACAATGGCGCATTCTCATAACAGCAAGAAGGAAGTACAAAGGCATCATACAATGGCAGTCTACTCATTAGCTCTTTCCAAGGCAATTTTCCTCTAAAGAAAATCCGGTCTTGCATATTTAAATCATTAACTAATTTATGCAAATTAATAGCTTCAGGCCCATCTCCATAAATATGTAATTCATATAAATCAGAAACTTTACTTAAATTCTTTATTAGCACATCCAACCCTTTTTCTAATGATAGACGTCCAAAATAAACTAATTGCAAAGAAGCCTTTTTTTCTTTTTGCAAAATTGCCAAAGAAATATTTTTCATATCCAATGGATTTCTTAGCAAACAAACCTTTTTATTGGGATAACATTCTTTTATTTTCGAAACTAAAAACAAACTTGGACATAATATCACATCAAAAACAGAATGTAACTTTAATATTTTATAGGCAAATAACCATTGAATTTTTTTTAGAATACTATATACATGTCCTCTGTGATCTAATGTCTTAAAAATAAAATCCTTTACGCCCAATATTTGAGGAAATAAATGCATCTTGTTATCCTTGAAATACATTAACCCACTATTAGGACAAATCAAATGCGCATCGTGTGCATTATATATAACTCTAATATTAGGATTCTTTCTTTTATATTTCTTTATAGCCCAAAGAATAGAAGGAGAAAAAGAATAAGCATAATTTAAAACATAAATAATATCATATTTCCCTTCCCTCAAACGCTTTAATATAATTCTAAAATTCTTGATAGAAAATACATAAGAAAAAATAGAACCCTGAGGAGAAATACGTCCATTATGATACACCATATCAACATCATAGCCTTGCTTCACCAAAACTTCATATGTCTTTTGGAAAATAATTTCGGCACCACCACCTATTCTAAAATCATTTAATAACAGAATTCTCATCCTTTACTTATTTTTTTAGCCAATTTATAGATAGTTCTCATTATAGGCTTAGGCAAATTGTAAAATAAATAATATACATACTTCTGTCTCTTAAAATCTACTGATAATAAAATATTTTTTACTTCATCAGGTGAAATATTAAACAGATAATATGGACGTAACATACGTACAATCAATGCATCAATTAAATAAGTCAATTTACTAGAAGGATTCGTAAAAGTTGATTTTATATAATACATAAAATTATTATGTATTGGAATTAACTTACGAGTAATACTCCCTGACACATCTCTATTATAATAAGATAAAACTTCATTCATATATGCTACTTTGTATTCTGAAGCTATTTGTAACCACAATAAAATATCTTCTCCAGTGGATATATTTTCATTAAATTGTTTCTTTAACAAAATATCCTTGTGTATAACAACGGAAGATGTGTGCACTGGAGAGACTAAATTAGTAGAAAAAACATCAATATAGTCGATTATCTGTGCCCCACTGGGCATAAGGTGGTGGGTAAATACAGGTAAAATATCTTTTTTACAAACTTCTGCAAAAGAAGAACTATACATAGCAGCATATGGATATTGTTGTATTAAAGTACACATTTTTTCTAAAAACAAACTGCTCCACCAATCATCTCCGTCTATAAATACAATATAAGAATAGCGAGCTAAAGATATACCATAATTACGAGCTGCGGATACTCCTCCATTTTTTTTAGAAACTAATCGTATACGAGAATCTTGAATACGTTCTACTATTTCATAACTGTTATCCGTTGAACCATCATCTACTACTATTATTTCAAAATCAGTATATGACTGCTTCAGTATAGACAAAATAGTATTTTCAATGTAGAGTTCTTTATTGTACAATGGAACAATAACAGAAAACTTTATCTTATTTTCCATTTTTCATTTTTAAATAATAAAACAAATGAGTTATACATAAGCAATAAATATAGCCTACTCTTGCAGGAAAATAATATTGAAAATGCCAAAATAACCTAGACAGCTTATTTCTCAGTGATTTCAAAGAAGGAAATATAACATCATTCCTATAATTTAAATAAATAGTATATAGCGTATCTGGATAGTGCACCTCAATTTTCTTTAAGAACGTAGATATCTTTACCCCTTCTACAAAATGAAAGACCTCAATATTTTCACGCAAATTATATTGTTTAACAAGTTTATTAAACTCAGAAACAATATTAGAATAAGCCACAAAATTACGACTACTAAAATTAGTAGTTATTGAATTTTCATGTATATAATACAAATACGTTTGTTTTCTAATAACATACATAGAATCAGCAACACATGCTAATTGAAATGACCACAACATATCCTCATGCAACAACCCTTCTTTAAAATACAGTTCCTTTTCAAGAATAAGCTTCCTATTGAGCAATTTATTTACAGCCATCATATACCATTGACCTGAGACGAAAGCATTAAGAATATTTTCATTTCCTAATATTTTCCCTTGTTTTAATAATAATGGCGGATACAATTTATCAGAACCAATAACATGATAATCTGCTATCACAAAATCTAAATTTGGTTCATTTAAAAAAGGTTCCATAAGATATTCTATACAATTGCTAGCTATAATATCATCGCTATCTAAGAAATATATAAAATCCCCTTCTGCTGCATTTATACCTGTATTACGAGCAGCAGATAATCCTCTATTTTGTTTATGATATAATATTCGAATTGGAAAAGGTTGCGGATGTGATTCAACAAAGTTATGCACTATTTCCATACTATTATCCTGACCACAATCATCGATTAGTATTACTTCTAAATCCTTATAAGTTTGATTAAAAACAGAGTTCAAACATGCTGTAACATATTTTGCAACATTATAAATGGGTATAATAATCGATACTTTCATAGATATTATTTAATAAGTTTAGATAATACTTTCCTACCTATTGATTCTCCTATCCACGAATAAACACTATAAACCAAAGATCCCCTAATCCATTCTTTGCAATCAAATTTTCTTTTTAGTATCTGCACAAAAGAGTATTTCCGGATTAATGAAACATAATGAAATCTGTCATCATTAGACATTATATTCATTAATGCCAATAAGTCTCGTCTGTATGGAATCCGAGCAAAAGAAAATAGATTATAATAAATAAATGGAAGTATCTCTTTGTTATATAAATAAAGCATATTATTAGTGTAATATAAAACATATTTTTCTGCTATCTTTTTATGAATAACACACAAATCATTACCAATTTGAGAAGATGAACCTTCCTCATAAACTGGAAGGACTATTCCATTTTCCTTTTTATATTTTATTGTCCTTAAGCTACCTGTTGCACAAAAGTATTGCTCAATCACAGAATATAATGATCCCACATTCTTCAAAGTGCCAGTATCATTTACATATCGTTCTCCATAAAACTCAGAATAATAGTCCCCTGTATTCAATGACAATTCTCTTTCTCCTGTAACTTCAAGATAATACCCCTTTACAAAAGGATAGCCTGCTTCATTAAGCAATTTATTAATGATTTTGTGACATTTTCTAGTTCCGCGAACATCTACGATAGCATTACTATATTTAGTGGAAGCAAGACCTATTTGTTCCAAATATTCAACTGTTAACCCTTTCTGCTCTAAATATTCATTATTTATAGTTTTTACAAAGTGAGAATTCTCATAAAGCATATGTATTTTATTAATTCCTTCATCTCTAGACATTATTACTTTGTCGAATTCTTCCGTTGATATAAATTGGCTAATATCAATATTTGTTTTATCAGCAAATACCTCTTTCAATTTTTTTCCTTCCAAATTACCCAAAAGCAATAAAAGACAATCCTCTGATGGCACATCTATACCCGGAAAATATAATGCGCTACGAGATGTGTAAAAATATTCTAATTTTATTTCTGGATATTGATCATGAAGCAAACAGGCTATATAATATGGAAGATAGCCATCTCTTGATAAAAAATAAAGTTTTTCAATTTTCTCTTTCTTTGCATTTTCCAAAATATTATAAACAAACCCCGTCATTAAAGGTATAACAATATTACTAGCTAAATCTACCTGAGGAGAACCTTTAAACGAAAGACGAACAGCCTTTTGAATACCAGCCATTATTTGATTTAAAAATACTCCAGGATATAAGCTAAGTTGCAATAATTGTTTTTCATAATTAGAAAAACTATGAGTTACTTTATGGGCAATAATTCCTTTCTTTTTAGGTACAACATAATCACTATAATAATTATCACCATAATGATGCCAATACTGATAAGACAAATTATTGTCTCTAGCTACTAAATCATACAATGTACCTTCATTTTTAGTTGCACCAACTTCACAAGAAACATATAATTTATCCCCATCTTTCCAAAAGCCATATTTTACCAATATTTCCTTTATGAAAGCTTCTGGAAGATACATATCTGAAATATATAAAACAGAAATACCACATTCATGCAATTCAACTATCTTATTTTGGATAGATGATACAGCAACCAAAACATCACGTTCTATATCTATTTCCTTTTTAAGAATATCATTCTTAGCTTTTAGGGTCAATATAGGGAAGTCAAACTCATCATAGATTTCTTGTAAGGTAACCTCTCCTTTTTTCCTTTTTCGTGCACGTGCTTCGGCCGTAATACGTGAATTTACAAAATCAGCCCTTAAACTTTCACTACTATCAACTCCTAATGTTCGAAGAGCCAGTATATCAAAAACATTATGAGAAAAGCCACATGTCCTAATTAAGCAAGTATCAAAAATATCAAAAGAATAATGCATATTATTAACTGTTAAATAGTGGAGTTAATTTTGCTTGTTCAGGCCGCAATATTCTCCATATATTACGCATCCCATTGTATATCGGAAGCATTCCCATTAATGCAAATATCACAGCGATTCTCCAATACAGGCTAGGAAGTAAATCTTTATTCTTTATCACAACCTTTATTTTTAAATCCCGATACGGTTCCATCCATTCAAATTGCAATTTTCCAGAACTCCTAAATAATAATTGAATAAGATTACGCAATCGTATCATATCAATCTCATCACTAAACCTACTAAGTATCTTTTTTTCTTCTAAAAAAGAATAGAGATATTTTTCACATTCTCGAATATTTTCCAATGAATGTCGTGAAATTGCTCTAGAATAAGATCCTAAATTATCCTGCATATAATGTAAAAATGCTTGAGGAATGTGTACTATTTTTTGAGCATAATAAAATAATTGCAAAGAAATCAAAAAATCCTCACCATAATTGACGCCATTCTTATAAAATATATTATTAGTGAAATAAAGTTCCCTTTTTATTAATTTATTCCATAAAAAACCTTTTAAGCGATCAGATAAATTTGCCCTAAAGCATTCTTCCCAAGTATTAGGCACAAATTGATGTATATAAGATACTTGATGCGATGTATGCACATAATAATCTGATATTACCATATCAGCATTTTTTTGTATAGCCAACATATACATTTCTTCTATCATATTGGGCTCACAATAATCATCACTATCAATATATGATATATAATCTCCTTTTGCTTGAAGTAGTCCCATATTTCTAACAGCGGCTATTCCTCTATTGTTTTTATTATGAATAATTTGGAATTGTATTCCTCCGTTATAATCTTTTAAAATTTGTTCTATTATATCCATACTGTTATCAGGAGTACAATCATCTATTATAATACACTCAACTCCTTCAGTCATTGTCTGATTTATAACTGAGTTCAGACACCTAGATATATACTTCTCAACATTATATACTGGAATTATTATTGAAACTTTCATTTATAATTTTCTATAAGTTTTTTTATAAAGAGGAACTCACTATAACGAAATAAATAAGAAACCAATAAATAGAAACATCCACCTAAAATAATAGAACAGATTATCTGAGCTAGTGGTTCTAATCCTAAAAATGTCAAAATATACAATATACAAACTAGCCCGATATTAAGTATAAATATAGGGAATAATGATATGAATTGTTTTCTTAAACTAGTATTAATAACCAATCTTGAGTATCTTGTAATAATATACATATCACAAAAAGCATATACAATGAGCCCTATACACATTATTTTAATTCCTAATGGTATAGTAACAATTAAAATAATTACTGCAATCATTTTCTTTAAAATTTCAGCTTTTAACAAATAATTGCTCTTACCCCTAACATTAATAATATTACAATTAATAACCATTATAGGATCCCATAGATAAGCTATACAAAGAATCTGCAATAAGGGAACAATAGGTAACCATTTTTCTGTTAATATTAAGATTACTAAAGGTTTGGCTAACACACATAACGTTAACATCAATGGAAAAATAATATAGGAAGTCATTCTCAAATATTGTATAAATGTTCGTTCCAATCTATCCAAATCATTTTGAATGTTACATTGTATAGGATAAATAGCACGTACAATAACATTTATAATATTGCTTGAGGGGAAATAAGCCAGTGTATATGCTCTATTATAATATCCTAAATCTAAAGCACTAAATTTTTTACCTATCACCAAATTATAAAGATTTTGATAAATAGTATGTAGCACACTAGACAGCAACAATTTAGATCCAAAAGAAAACAAACTCTTAAATGACTGGAATGAAAAACATAATCTAGGCCACCACTTTGCAAAAATAGCAAGCAGACAAGAGCATAGCAAATTATTCAGCAATGCCTGAAAGACCAATGCCCATACTCCATATCCATTATATGCCAAATATACCCCCATTCCTCCACTAATTATCACCGCAATCAAAGAAGCTAATGCTTGACGTTTAAAATCTAACTTTATAGTCAAAATAGCTCTTTGAACTATTGAAAAAGATATAATAATGATATTAAGTCCAACCACTTTCATGATTATGGTTAACTGAGGTTCATTATAAAATTCTGCAATATAAGGCGCACCTAAAAATAAACAAATATATATAACAATTCCAACAACAATATTAAAATAAAAAACTGTTGAGAAATCAACTATTGTTCGATTTTGCTTTTGTATAAGAGCATTAGAAAATCCACTATCAATAAACGTTTGTGCCAATGCCATAAAAACCCCTAACATGGCTATTAGGCCATAATCAGATGGCAAAACCAAACGAGCGATAATAATACTCAATAAGAATTGAATACCTTGAACAGAAAACCTTTCAACAGCACTCCAAAATACACTATTAGTAGCTTGATGCTTTAGTGATTCAGACATTAATTAATCAGTTGTTACATTATTAATAGCTTTCTTTCTCTCAATCACTTTATCCATATACATATGCATCCCTGTCCAAGCTGCTACATCCACAATAAATAACAGTGTATTATTGACATAGCTAACCAATAGGATATTACTTAAACTAAACAAAAAAGAAATGAACAAAATAGTTATCATCGCTTTTCTGACAGTAAATCCCATGGCAAGAAATTTATGATGAATATGCGTTTTGTCCGGCAAAAAAGGACTTTTACCATTACGCACTCTACGGATGACAACACGAATTACATCCAGACATGGAACCAGTAATACGCTGAATGCAACCAATATGGCACCATTATAATTGAAATTCATCATTACATATTGGTTCATTGTATATTTAATTGTCAGAAAACTGAGAATAAAACCTAAAGTCAAACTGCCGGTATCTCCCATGAATATCTTTTTGCCACGCTCTGCCTGACCAAATACATTGTAATAAAAGAAAGGAAGTAACACACCGATAGTAGTAAAGGCTAAAAGACTGTATAGCCAAAGTCCATTATATATAAATAAATTACCATATACAAACAGGGCGACAATGCTAAGCCCGGAAGCCAAACCGTCTATACCATCAATTAAATTGATGGCGTTTGTAATAAATACAACTAGCAAAATAGACAAGGGTACTCCGATGTATACAGAAATGGAATAAATACCAAACATCCCATAAAAATCATTCACATATAAACCTGCCAATGGGAACATAGCTGCCGCAAAAATCTGTACAAGAAACTTCTGACGCCAGCGTACTCCTACTAAATCATCGGCAATACCGACAATGAAAAGCAGGGTCAAACCGCTACACAACAATAAAAGTTCCGGAAATTGAGTGGTACCATCCATCCAGAAAAACCATCCCGCCTTCTTGCATAATGCTACCAAAAATGTAACAGCAAAAAGTATGGTGGGGAAAAAGCAAACTCCGCCCAAGCGCGAAATGGGACGTCTATGAACCTTTCTTCCATCAGGAAGATCAAACAATCCTTTCCTTCTCGAAATGATGATAATATTGGGAATAATAATACGTGCCAAACTGATAGCCAGCACGAAGCCTATTAAGATTATTATCAAATGATCCATCATAATTCAAATTATAAAACCAAAGAATAAGTATTCTCACTACGAGATAAATCATAATTCAAGCGACAGATATGATAATACCTACCATTACCCCATCTTTGCGAAATTACGTCCATTCTTTTAGTTTTTGTGTCTAGTTATTAAGTCTTTCTATATATCCTATGGGCATCTCTACACAAGCAAATCCCAATGCTGCAATGCGAACGGCAACCTTGGTCTTCCCGTCTACAGTAACCAACTCTCCTTGTAGTCCCGATAAAGGTCCTTTTATTACCTGCACTTTTTCACCGGGTATCAAAGAAGGATCGTTGAGCGAAATAGCACTGTCCGAATAATCGAGCACAAACCGAAATCGCTCCATTTGTTCATCGGGTATGACCAACGGCACACTTTCACCACGATTCACCATATACCGATTCACCGAATATAATTCAAGCACTTTCTTCCGTTCCAAAGCATCTACATGAACAAATACAATCATAGGAATCAATACCCTGGATATTTTTTTCCGGCGGTCACTCCATTGATGAATTTCTTCTTGTATCGGAAGAAAATTTTCAATTCCCATAGTGTTTAGGCGAGCACTTGTTTTCTTCTCGTGATAAAGGCGAACGTACACAGCCAACCACTGCTTTGGGTAGGCTTCGCCGTTACCTGTCACAATAGCAGGTAAATCAAGCGCTTCTTTTTCTGAATTCATAAAACTCATAATTAGCATTTTAGTACATATCTATTATCATAAATTTAATAATAGACACATCCATGATACTAAGACAATGCAAATATAGCGTAATACTGCGTAATAAAACAGTTTTTTTTAATTATTTATCCTATTTTTTCCGCATATCAGCAATCATATTCAAAAAAAATATTTTGCAAATGAATTAACATTATCTATGTTAGATAGATACTTATGTTTAACAGAATTAAATGTAAATTGTTTCGGCTGTATCCTATTATCACTGCTACCCCTCCGGATTATATCAAAAAGAAGACCGGCTAACTCATTTCAAGTTAATCGGCCTTCTGCTATTTTTTTAAGATAAATACCATTGATACATCTTATGCACCCCTTCCTCAATATCAATCCGATGGTGCCACCCCAATGCGTGCAGTTTACTCACATCAGTCAGTTTTCTCATGGTACCATCC
>OGKF01000474.1_pt1 | contig 23069 bp, 22 predicted proteins | sample 1572391 | NCBI WGS metagenome assembly OGKF01 (sample SAMEA2582095, study PRJEB24529) | metagenome | biome: Human gut stool | place: China | collected 2011
CGCCGCCCTCAGCTGCAACTTCCTTCACGTAGTTGTAAGCCTCGTCCAGCTTCTTCACGGTCTTCTGCAGATCGATGATATAGATGCCGTTGCGCTCGGTGAAGATGTACTTAGCCATCTTGGGGTTCCAGCGGCGGGTCTGGTGACCGAAGTGCACACCTGCTTCGAGAAGCTGCTTCATAGAAACGACTGCCATAGTAAAAATACCTCCAGATATTGTTTTGCCTCCGCACACCGTGATCCCGGGCCGTATCGGACGGTTCGGGACTGCCCTCCACCCATTTGGGCACAAAAGGGCATAGTGATGCGTGTGTAATGCCTTGTTATAATATCACAAACAAACGCCGGTTGCAAGAGTTTTTCTCTGTTTTTTACAAAGAGATCGTCTGTTTTTCGCTCATTTGCCTGTGTCCACGCCGCTCAGGCCCGCAAGGCCCATGCGCTGCAGGGCGTATCCCCTGCCGAACATCAGGTCGTACTGCAAAAGCCAGTGCTCTGCGCTCCACCGCTGCTGGAACCCGGTAGGCTCCTGCGTGGTGGTGCCGTCCAGATTCATGGTGGTTCCGCGGGTATTGGTGCGGCTGGCCACACGCAGCTGGCGGTTCAGGAACTGGAAGTAGAGCGGCTCTTCCAGACCATAAATGTCCATCATCACCGGCGAGATATCGTAAGCGGCAATGGTGCCAAGGTCCACCTGCTGCTGGCTGTAGTTGGACCACATCAGCAGCGTGGTCTGGTGCAGGCGGGGGTCTGCGCTGGAATCGCTGGCATAGCCGGTAGTGGTGTAGACATCGTAATTGGAATCGATGGGGTTATAGTGGTCGCCCCAGAACACCAGAATGACCGGCTCGTCCACCTGCGAGAAGTATTCGGTCAGTTTGCCCATCATGGCATCTGCATCCCGGATGCCGGTAGCAAAATCTTCCAGCGCGCCCACGGTGCTGGGCTTGAGGCCCGCCGGGTGGGACAGCACCTTTACGCGCTCGTCGTCCGGGTAGTTGTCCTTGTTATAATTGGTATGGTTCTGCATGGTGACAGCGTGCAGGAAGATGGGCTTGTCCGAGCTGGACTTCATGCTCTCGTACTGCTGGATGATCTGGTCGGCCATGGAATCATCGGTGACAAGGCCGCTGGTCCAGTAGTGCTTGCGCACCTTGGTCACGCCATGCATATCCTCAAGGCTGATAAAATCGTCAAAGCCGAGGTTGGGGTAAGCCTTGTCGCGGCTCCAGTATTTTGCCCAGAAGCAGTGCACGGCTGCGGTCTGGTAGCCCTTGAGCTTGAGGTAATTGGGCATGGCGAACATGGGCTTGGTCACATGCTGCTGGTAGGGCTTGCTGCCGCTGGGCAGGAAGGATACCGAGTAGCCGGTAAGGGCTTCAAACTCCACATCGCAGGTGCCGCCGCCAAAGCTGGGGCTGTAGGCCCGGCCATAGGCGCTGGTCTGCTGCAAGGCGTGCAGGTTCTTGGAGACATCGGTATCAAAGGTGACGCCGTACTGTTCCAGCTCCGAAACATCCCAGTAGGACTCGTCCATCACATAGATGATGGTGGGCTGCTTCACCTGCTCGTCCTTGGGGGTCACGGCGCTGTAGCTGGTGGAGTACAGCGGGCTGGTGGCAAACTTCTGGCTCTCGTCCACATTGTCCAGCAGGGCATCCACCGCTTCCTGCGAGTATTCCTCGGGCTTCGAGATCTCCAGATTGGTGAGGTTGGTCATAAAGCCGGTGATCACGCCGTAGTAGCGGTAGTAGCGGTCCTGCATCCATGCATCCGGCGTAATGCCCAGCACCTGCGTGACAGCGGGCTGCAGGTACACGCCGAACACCAGCAGGCAGAGGGCCGCTGCGGTGGCGGCACTGCCCGCCAGCCGGGGCAGCCAGCGCTGTTTGTGACGGCCGCGGTACAGGAAAAAGCTGCCCGCCATCAGCACCAGCACCACGATGATGGCCACGACCATGCTGGGCTGGATCTTGAGGCCCGCAGCGGATGCCACACCGGCAGCCTCCGACACCTGTGTCAGATCCCATGGCAGGAACGGCTCGCCGCGCAGCTGCAGGGTGTAAAAGTTCACCGCGCAGGGCGCACAGCCCAGCACCGCCATGCCCAGCGTGGACAGCGGCGGACAGCGGAACACCCAGTCCAGCAGCAGCCACACCAGAAACAGCAGCAGCCACGCCAGCAGATAAGCCCCGATGTGCGGGAAGATAAAACTTGCAAAAACGTCTGCGCTCAGGCTCCCGCGGGCGATCCCCTCGCCCAGCAGCAGCACGATCAGCGATGCCGCCAGCGGGAATACCATCCGCAGCGCCAAAAGCGGTTTGGGAGTTTTCATAATTCCTGTTCCTTTCCTCATCCTTGAAACCTCAGATCATACGCAAAAGCACATTTCTTTACGCTTTTTGCACAAAGCTTCTGCGATTATTATAGTCACTTCCACAAAAAAGTCCACCCTGTTTTTGCAAAAAATTTACAAACCCAGCTTCACGCGCAGCTTTTGCCACCAATTGGGCTGTTCCGGCTGCGGCGGTGCTTGCGGCAGGGCCGTGTGCACCAGCACCGCATCCGTGCCAATGGTCTCGATCTCCTGCCATGGAATGGTCAGGCTATCGTCCCGGCCAAGCAATCCGAACAGCCTTGGCCGCCCCAGCAGGATCAGGCTCTGCAGCCGGGCGGTGGCAGGGTCAAAGGTCAGGTCGTCGGCCCGGCCAAGGCAGACCCCCTGCTCCAGCTGCACCACCTCTTTTTCACACAGTTCCCGGATGGTCAATGCCCTTCTCCCCTTTCTGCCACAGCTTATGCAGCAGCCGGGCACATCATGCAAAAAGCAGTGGAAACCGCATGGCAGATTGTGGTATACTGTGGGCAGAGCATTCCATGAGAAACAGAGGAAATTTTAAATGTATAAAAGCATCGTGTTTGATCTGGGCGGTGTCATGGTGGATTTTGCCCCCCGCGCCTATCTGGTAGACCGCATTTGCAATGAAGAGATCGAGGAGCAGGTGTACGACCTGACCTTTGGCAGCGAGGAGTGGAAGCAGCTGGATGCGGGGCTTGTCTCCCGCTTTGACGGCAATCAGGCCATGCTGCGCAACGCTAAGGCCGCCGGGCGCGAGTTTGAGGTGCAGGGCGTGCTGGACGACTGGCTGCACATCCTGCGCCCGCGCCGCCGGATGCAGGAGCTGGTGCGCCGCCTGAAGAACCATGGCTACAGCGTGTACTATCTCAGCAACATCCCGGAGGACGTGCTGGCCCTGCTCAAGGAGCGCGGCGTGCTGGACCGCTTTGACGGCGGCGTAGCCTCCTGCGAGGTGCACATCAACAAACCCGACCCCCGCATCTATCAGGCCCTGCTGGACAAATACGGTCTGAAGGCCAGCGAGTGCGTGTTCATCGACGACAATCTGGCCAATGTGCAGGCCGCATTCACGCTGGGCTTTGTGGGCATCCGGATGAAGGAGAGCGTGGGCACCCTGATCCGCAGCCTTGCCACCTGCAATGTGGCCCTGCGCTGACCTCCGTGACCCAAAACAGCTCCTGCCGGAAATGCTCTGGCAGGAGCTGTTTTGCTGCTTTAGGAATTACTTTTTCTCGTAGCTCTGGCAGTAGTGCGGGGTCTCCACCTGCTGCGTATCGCAGGTGCACTGCTCGGTCACTTTGATCTGGGGCAGGTCGCACTTGCAGCCGCTCACATTGTGGCTGCACTCGCAGACATCACAGGTAACGCCGATGTTTTCCATATTTATCACCTCTCTGTCCACAGTATGGCCTGCGGGCAGGGTGTTTATTCTGGAAAACTCAGCCAGTCTTTTTCGCTTCGCGCTTCTGATCCAAGTTCTTCGGGGTATCCTGCATGGGACGGGGCCTCCTGCTTACCATGCAGCCAGATCTGCACCCAGCTTGCGGCATGCAGCCTGAACATCATCGTCCGGGGCCTCGTTGCAGATCAGGCCCTCACCGTTGAGCACCTGTGCGCCGTCGCCCTGAGCACGCTCCACCCAGTCACGCATCCACTGGCCGTCGCCCCAGCCGTAGGAGCCGAACAGGGCGATCTTCTTGCCGTTCAGAGAACCCTCCAGATCAGAGAACATCGGCTCGAACTCGCTCTCCTCCAGCTGCTCAGCACCCATTGCGGGGCAGCCAAAAGCCACTGCATCAAACTCGGCCAGCTTTGCGGCGTTCATCTCGCTGCAGGGCACGATGGTGCCGTTTGCGCCCTCTGCCACACAGTTTGCCATGGTCTCGGTGTTGCCGGTTGCGCTCCAGAATACGACTGCTACTTTGCTCATAAAGATCGTCCTCTCTCAAATCAATATTAGTTAGATATCTCTAACTTTATGTTCCATGAAAATGCGTCCAACCACGCAGACGCATTTCCATTTGGTTAGTATCTTCTAACCACCGATAGAATACCACAGCTTCCCTGCCCTGTCAAGCCTTTTCAGCGAAAAATCATCGCCCACACCGTCAGCACCGCGTAGATCACCGGCTGATGCAGCAGATACAGCACCAGCGAGTGCCGCCCCATCCAGCCCAGTGCCGGGCAGACCGAACGGCGCAGCGGTTCCATCCGTGCCCGGCCCACCACGCCGTGCAGAAAGTACCCTGCCCAGAACAAAAACAGCCACGGCAGCAGGGCAAAATAATCGGTGGAGTAGAACCAGTCCGGGTAAAAGCCAAAAAATGCAGTAAAATAGTTGGCATACAGGCTCTGCGGCAGCATCAGCTTCCAGTCGCCAAGGCCCACCCAGCCCAAGCCGACCGGATAGCACACCGCAAACAGCACCGCCGACACCGCAAGGCCCACAGCGGGCATCACTTTTTTCAGCAGCGGTTCCAGCACACCGGTCAGCAGCATGGCCGTACCCAGAAAGGTCAGCACGCCAAAAATGACCCGGTCTCCCGGCATGAACACCAGCGTCACCGCCGTGACCAGCGCCCCGGCGGCAAACACCTGTGCGCCGCGTTTCAGGGTGTGATGTCCCAGCGGCACGCAGAAGCCGGACAGCAGGATGAACACCCAGCAGATGCTCTGCTGCCACAGCCGCCCCGGCCAGCCGATATACCAGTCCATCCAGATGCCGAACAGGAACATCATGTCCCAGCAGGCATGGTACAGCATCATGCTGACCAGATCCAGCCCGCGCAGCTCGTCCAGCAGGGCGTAGCGGCCCGCCGGGGCCTTTTGCCGGGTGGTGTGTCCGTTTTTCATTTCCCCGTCTCCCCTTTCGCAGTTCATTGAACACGAGATAAATTATAACCCACCGCCGCTGTGCCTGTCAACGGAACCGTTCCGTAGGTTGAACAAAAAAACCGCTGCACAGCGGCAAAGCCATGCAGCGGTCAGAATGGATAACTGGGGAAACCTTATCAGACTTCGGTGTTGAAGTAGCGCTTCAGCAGGCCCTCAAAGCCGCGGCCGTGACGGGCCTCGTCCTTTGCCATCTCGTGAACGGTGTCGTGGATGGCATCCAGATTCAGGGCCTTTGCCTTCTTGGCCAGGTCCATCTTGCCGGCACAGGCGCCGCACTCGGCCTCGGCACGCATCATCAGGTTCTTCTTGGTGCTGTCGGTGACAACTTCGCCCAGCAGCTCTGCAAAGCGGGATGCGTGGTCTGCTTCCTCGTAGGCATAGCGCTTGTAAGCCTCAGCGATCTCGGGGTAGCCCTCGCGCTCAGCCACACGAGCCATTGCCAGATACATGCCGACCTCGCTGCACTCACCCTCAAAGTTTGCGCGCAGGCCGTCCACGATCTCCTGCGGCACGCCCTCGGCCTTGCCGATGCCCACAACATGCTCGGTGACATAGGTGTTGCCGGTCTTCTCCACAAAAGCGGAAGCAGGAGCCTTGCAGACGGGGCACTGTGCCGGGATCTCGCCTTCAGCAATATAACCACAAACGGTGCAAACGTACTTCTTCATAAGAATAGACCTCCATCATTCTTTTTATATCAGTTAGAAAACAGGCTGGGCGGTGTTGGTACTCACCGGCCCTTGTCATGGCTCTATTATAGCGAATTGTTCCTAGTTAGTCAAGGATAATTTTAAGAATAATTCCTATTTATTTTGCCTTACAGATAAATTCCGGCAAGGTCACTAAAAACCATCCTCAAAAACTGTGTGCTTTGCCCTGTGCACCTTAAAAACAGCAAAGCCGCCCTGCACACACAGGACGGCTTCTGCCTTGTTCTTCCTTCTTCTATGGGAGATCAGACCTGCAGGTTGCTGCTGGTAGCGGCTTCGGAGCCGTCGGCAGCATCAAACTCGTAGTCGTTGCCGGGCAGGATAGCGTTCAGCAGGATGCCTGCGATCGCGGCCACAGCCAGACCGGACAGGTTGATGGTGACACCTGCAACGGCAAAGCTGACACCGCCCACAGAGTTGAAGCCCAGTGCGCACACCAGAATGACAGCGGCCACGATCAGGTTGCGGCTGTTGGTAAAGTCCACGCGGTTCTCCACCACGTTGCGCACACCGATGGCGGAGATCATGCCATACAGCACAAAGCTGATACCGCCGATGATGCCGGTGGGGATGGTGTTGATGACAGCCTCAAACTTGGGGCTGAAGCTCAGGATGATGGCCAGCACGGCAGCAATGCGGATGACCAGCGGATCGTAGATCTTGCTCAGGGCCAGCACACCAGTGTTCTCACCGTAGGTGGTGTTGGCCGGGCCGCCCAGCAGGCCGGCCATGGTGGTAGCAAGGCCGTCGCCCAGCAGGGTGCGGTTCAGGCCGGGGTCGTTGATATAGTTGTGGCCCACGGTTGCGCTGATGGCGGCGATATCGCCCACATGCTCCATCATGGTTGCCAGTGCAATGGGGATGATGGTGAACAGTGCGCTGATGAATTCCGGGCTGCCGTCGATGGCAAACAGGCCCATGGCCTCCTTATGCAGGGGGATGCCGAGCCATGCAGCCTCAGAAATGCGCTGGAAGTCCACTGCACCGGTCACCAGTGCCACTGCGTAGGACACCAGCACACCGATGAGAATGGGCAGGATCTTGACCATGCCCTTGCCCCAGATGTTGCACACGACCACGGTGCCCAGTGCCACAAAGGCCAGCAGCCAGTTTGCCTGACAGTTGGAGATGGCGGAGGGAGCCAGGATCAGGCCGATGGAGATGATGATGGGGCCAGTGACCACCGGCGGGAAGAACCGCATGATGCGGCGGATGCCGAAGGTGGAGATCAGCAGGCTGGCCACCAGATACACCAGACCGGAAAATGCAACGGCGGCGCAGGCGTAGGGCAGCATCTTGGTGTTGGCAACGGTCAGGTTGCCGTCTGCATCTGCCAGCATGGGGGCCACGATGGAGAAGCCGCCCAGATACGCAAAGGAGGAGCCGAGGAATGCAGGCACCTTCTTTTTGGTAATGAGGTGGAACAGCAGGGTGCCCAGACCTGCGCACAGCAGGGTGGTGGAAACGCTCAGGCCGGTGAGCAGCGGCACCAGCACCGTTGCGCCGAACATGGCAAACATGTGCTGCACGCCCAGAATGAACATGCGGCCTGCGCCCAGCTGGCGCGCGTCGTAAATGCCTTTGGAGTAATCGATCTTTTCGCTCATGAAGTTTTTCTGCCTCCTACAGAACTCGCAGCCCAAAAAAAGAGGCACCGCCGTCAGCAAAACGGCAATGCCCCTGAAATTTGGGAACAATGATCCCGCCCGGAAATGAGAAGTGCAATGCAGCGCAGTCGATGATTCTTGTGCAGCATGGTGCGCTCCCCCTTTCATTCAGGCTCTTTCCAAACCGCCGCCAAAAGCCCCGCAAAAGGCCGCAGCAAGCAGTCCTTCAAGAGATTATAGCAGACTTTTTGCCGCCGTGCAACTATTTTGCTTAATTCTCCTGTATTTCCAGCCCGGAAGTTTGCGCCGCTTCTCTTGCAATCCGGCCCAAAGCGCACTATAATATAGCCTACCATTGTAATCTGTATTATAAGAGAATTATCAGGAGAGTTTATGATCTATCTGGATTATTCCGCCAATACCCCGGTAGACGAAGCGGTTTTACAGCGCTTTTGCGAGGTGGAGCGCAATTGCCCGGGCAATGCCAATTCCCGCCACGCAGCAGGCACTGCCGCAAAGGCTGCCATCGACGCCGCCACCCAGAGCATTGCCCGCAGTCTGAATGTGCAGCCCGCCGAGATCATCTATACATCCGGTGCCAGCGAGGCCAACAACTTTGCCATCAAGAGCATCGCCCGGCTGGAGCGCCACCATGGCAGACACATCATTTCCACCCCGCTGGAGCACTCCTCGGTGAGCGGCAGCCTGACCGCCCTGCAGGAGCAGGGATACGAGATCGACCTTGTGGACATCCGGCAGGACGGCACGGTGGACCTTGCCCACCTGAAAGAACTGCTGCGCCCGGACACCATTCTGGTGGCCGTCACTGCCGTGGACAGTGAGCTGGGCGTGGTGCAGCCGGTGGCCGAGATCGCGGAAATGTTGAAGGCCTGCCCCCACTGCCACTTCCATGTGGATGCCACACAGGCCATCGGAAAGCTTCCGGTCAGCTTTGCGGGCATCGACACCATGAGCCTGACCGCCCACAAGTTCTACGGGCTGAACGGCATCGGTGTGCTGGTCAAGCGGCGCGGCCTTGCGCTGGAGCCGCTCATCCATGGCGGCGAGAGCACCACCATCTACCGCAGCGGCACCCCCACCGTGGCGCTGGCCTGTTCGCTGGCGCTGGCGCTGGAAAAGGCAGTGAGCGAACTGCCCGCCCGGGTGGAGCACATCCGCGCCCTGAACGCCCGCCTGCGCACCGGGCTTGCCCAATACCCCAAGGTGCGCATCAACAGCCCGGACACCGCCGTGCCGCAGATTTTAAACCTGAGTGTACAGAACGTGAAGGGCACCGTGTTCCAGCGGGAGCTGGATGCCCAGGGCGTATGCGTCTCGGTCAAATCGGCCTGCTCTTCGGACGGCCTGCCCTCCCGCGCCGTGTTTGCCGTGAGCCATGACCGGCGCAACGCGCTGTCCTCGTGGCGCATCAGCCTGAGCCACCTGACCACGGAACTGGAGATCACTGATTTTATGCAGGCGTTCGATGCCTGTTACAACGCCCTGACGCAATAAAAAGGAGTATTATGAAGCAAGATCCCCCCGCCGACCAGCAGCGAGGGGATCTTTTTTACTGTTTTTGAATGCCGAACAGTCTGCGCAGAATGCCGCGCAGCGCCTTGGGGCTTCGGATCACAACTACCTGCATATGCTCCCCGCCTTTCCGTTTTCTGGCCCATCCTATGCAGGCAGGGGCCGGAACGTTCCGGCAAGGGCAGCAGCGCTCAGTCTGCGATGGTCTCCACCACCACCAGCGCACCGCTGCGGGTGGAGATGGTGATGCAGTCCGACCCGGCAGCGTACTCGTTGCTGACGCCCAGCGGGTAGCTGGCGGTCAGCTCCGCATCGGTCAGCTCATAGTAGGAGCCGCGCTCGTACACGCCCTGCGCCCTGCCCTCCATCGGGAAGGCCGAGAAGAAGAAGTACTTCTCCTTCGGGTAGCGGCGGGTCTCGCCGGGCATCACGTAGGTGATGCGGCTGCGCTCATCCAGCAGGGTGGTGCGCACACCGCGCTGTTCCAGCCCAAGGCCGGTGCACAGGTTTGCAAGGGTGTGCTCCACCCGTCTGCCGCCAAGGCCGCCCAGCAGCAGCACCTCGTCAAAACCCTTTTCCGAGGCCAGCTTTGCAGCATACTCGGTGTCGGTATCGTCCTTCACATGGGGCAGCACGATGATATCGTCGTCCTGCTGTTCCGGGCAGGGGGCGGTGTCAAAGTCGCCCACGATGATGTTGGGTCTGCGCCCCAGAGGTGCGCAGTTGCGGTAGCCTGCATCACAGGCAATGATAAAGTCGTCCGGCCGCAGGGCCTCTGCCAGCTCCGGAGATACCGGGCAGGCCGAAATGATCACACAGCGTGACATGAATCTCTTCCTTATCCTTTATACTTTCGGGCGCTGCCAATCCTTCACGTCCTTGACTTCCTCGTACATGGCGCAGTAGCTGTCGTACCGGGTCTGGGAGAGCCTGCCCTCGGCCAGTGCGGCGCGCACGGCACAGCCTTTTTCGCTGCGGTGGGAGCAGCCGGTGAACTGGCACTGGCCCAGATAAGGCCCGAACTCCGGGAACGCATGCTCCAGATTTTCCTTGGGGATGAACCCGGCGCGGTTCGCTTCCAGACTGGCAAAGCCCGGCGTATCCGCAATGCGCCCGCCAAAGGCTTCAAAGATCGTCACCTCACGGGTGGTGTGGCGGCCGCGGCCCAGCTTCTGGCTGATGGCACTGGTCTCGCGCTCTGCTTCCGGCAGCAGATGGTTCAAAAGGGTGGATTTTCCCACGCCGGAGTTGCCGCAGAACGCACACAGCCTGCCGCTGATCCACTGCTTCACCTCGTCCAGCCCGCCGCCGGTCTCGTAATCGATGCGGATGAACGGCAGGGTCGATCTTTCGTAGGCCTTACGCAGGAATTCCGCCTCGGCCAAGTCGCCCTTGGTGCACACGATCACCGGCTGCACGCCCTTGTCCACCGCAATGGCGGCAAGCTTATCCAGCACCAGTGTGCTGGGCGTGGGCTGGGTGGTGCTGGCCACAAGGAACAGCACATCCAGATTTGCCACCGGAGGCCGCACGAACACATTTTTGCGCGGTGCGATCCCGGCAATGACGGCTGCACCGTTCTCGGTCTCCAGCGTCACCTCATCGCCCGCCACCGGCGTGATCTTCTGCTTGCGGAAAATGCCGCGGGGCTTGCACTCCACAATGCCCTCCGGCGTTTTTACATAGTAAAAGCCGCCGATGCCCTTTGTGATATATCCCTTCATGCACGCCTCCGTCAGCTCAGCAGCGAGGACCACCAGTCGGTCAGCGGTTTCTGCGAAGAGTCGCCGCTGCCCGCTGTGCCCTGTTCGGTGCCGGTCTCGGTGCTGGAAGAAGAGGAGCTGCTGCCAAACAGGCCGCTCCACCAGTCGCCGCCGGTGGTGCTGTCGCTGGGTGCTTCCGGTTCCGGTGCAGGCTCCGGCCCTGCGCTTACCACAATGTTCACGCGGCCGTTCAGCTTTGTGGTAGAGCCTGCCGCCGGGTTCTGACTGATGACAGTGCCCACCGGCTGGTCGCTGTACTGCTCGGTCTGGCTGCCAAGGCCCAGATGGTTCTGCACCAGCAGGGTGCGGGCATCAGCGGTGCTCATGCCGGTCAGCGAGGGCACCTTGGTGGTGGTTGCCACCTGCGGGCGGCTGATATACATCACCACAGTGCTGCCTGCAGCCACCTGACTGCCCGCCGCCGGGTCGGTGCGGATCACCGCGCCGGATGCCACAGAGGTATCCACAGCCTGTGTTACCAGCACCGAGACACCCAGCTCCTTGAGCTGCTGCTCTGCATCGGCCTGCACATAGTTGGTCAGGTCCGGCACGGTAACGTACTGGGTGCCAAGGCTCACAGTCAGGGTCACATTCTGGCCCTCGCGCACCGTGCGGCCGGACACCGGCGACTGCTTATAGATATAGCCCGCCGCATAGTTACTGTTGTACTCCTGCTCCCAGGTAACGCTGATCTGGCCGGAGACCACCTGCTCGGTGGCAGCAGCCTCGTCCTGCGTCATGCCGATATAATCGCCCAGCGTGATATCGGCCTTGTTGTTCATCAGGTTGGAGGAATCGTTCAGGATCATCCAGCACAGCGCAAGGCACGCCAGTGCAAATGCAATGGTAATGCCGAACAGTGCCGGCAGGAAGATGGTGCGCTTTTTCTTGCGCGGTGCGGCCTTTTTGCCGCGGGGCGCAGGCTCTTCGGCCTGACGGTTTGCACGGTTCTGGTTCATGGTACGTTTCACCACCTTTTCGGGAGCATCTTCTGTAATATACTTGTACTCGAACATCACGGAGGGGTTCTGCACGTAGGTGTCCAGCGCATCCAGCATTTCGCGGGCGGATGCGTAGCGGTTCTGCGGCAGCTTTGCCATGGCCTTTTCGGTGATCTCCACCAGTGCATTCGGCACCTCCGGCGCGATCTCGTGCAAAGACTTCGGCTGATCGGAGATCTGCTTGATGGCAACTTCCACCATGTCGTCTGCATCAAAGGGCAGATGACCGCTGAGCATCTCGTACATCATCACGCCCACCGAGTAGATATCGCTGGTGCAGTCGGTCTCATCGCCCTTGGCCTGCTCCGGGCTGATATAGTGCACGCTGCCCATAGCCTTGCCGCTCAGCAGCTGGTTCTCGGCACGGGAGATGCGCGCAATGCCAAAATCCATCATGCGCAGCTGGCCGTTGTCCAAAAGCATGATGTTCTGGGGCTTGATGTCCCGGTGCACCACACCGTTGGCGTGGGCATGTTCCAGCGCCTTTAAGATCTGGGAGATGAAGTGCACGGTCTCCCGGTTGGTCAGCCTGCCGCCGCGCTGGTTCAGGTACTCGCGCAATGTCATGCCGTCCACATATTCCATCACGATATACTGCAGATCATCATTCACCGATACATCGTACACTTTTACGATGTTGGGGTGGTTCAGCAGCGAGATGGCCTTGGATTCATTTTTAAAGCGGCGCACAAGGTCCGGGTCGTGCATATACTCCTGCCGCAGCACCTTTACCGCCACCACGGTACCGGCAGGCACCGGGCCGTTGTGCCCCAGCATGACCGCCTTGTAGACGTTTGCCATGCCGCCGGAACCGATCAGCTCCCGCACCTCATACAGGCCGTCCAGCTTTTTGCCGATCAGGTTGTCCATCAGCGCACCTCCTCCACACACAGCAGCAGCGCGGTGATGTTATCCGGGCCGCCGTTCTCGTTGGCCGTGCGGATCAGAAGATCCGGCAGGTCGTAGAACCCGCCGGTGCGCAGCAGCTGTTCCAGCTGTTCTCTGGGCACGGCATTGGTCAGGCCGTCCGAGCACAGCAGCAGGATATCCCCTTTCTGCAGCGGTGCGGTGGTGAACTCCGAGTCCAGCCGGTAGTCCACGCCCAGCGCCTTGGTGATGATGTTCTTCTGAGGGTGGTGCTCGGCTTCCTCCACGGTAATGGTGCCGCAGTCCACCAGCTCCTGCACGTAGGAGTGGTCGTGGGTGAGCTGGGCAAGCCTGCCGTCCCGGTACAGGTACGCCCGCGAGTCACCTGCATGGCACAGGAACACCTTGCCGCCGCGCACCAGTGCGCACACAGCCGTGGTGCCCATGCCCGCCAGTTCTTCCTCCCGCAGGGCCTTCTGGAACACAAAGCGGTTAGCGCTGAGCAGTGTTTTTTTCAGGAAGGTCTCTTCCTCGCCGGGCAGGCACTTGGAAGCATACTGCTCCTGAAAGCAGCGCTCGATCACATCGCACGCGCTCTGGCTGGCTTCCCTGCCGCCGCGTGCACCGCCCATGCCGTCGCATACCAGCAGCCATGCGGCATCGCCGGGCAATTCTCCTGCGCGATAATCGTCCTGATTATCCTGCCGGACCCTGCCGACATCCGTTTTTCCTGCAAGTTTCATAGGCTTCTCCCTTTAATATTTACGCTTTCCCGTTCATTTCGTCACGGCGCAGCTGGCCGCATGCGGCGCTGATCTCGCTGCCAAGGCGGCGGCGCACCGTAGCGTTCACGCCAAGGCTCTCCAGCTTCTGCTGGAAGCGGTGCACGTTGGCTGCATCGGTGGCCGAGTACGGGCTGCCGTCCACCGGGTTGATGGGGATCAGGTTCACATGGGCACCCATGCCCCGGATCAGGTTTGCCAGCTGTCTGGCGCAGGCATCGGAATCATTGACACCGCGCACCATGGAATATTCAAAGCTCACGCGGCGGCCGGTGGTGTCCTGATAGCGGCGCACGGCCTGCATCAGCACTTCCACGGGATAGGCATCGTTCACCGGCATCATGCCGCTGCGAATTTCATTGTTGGGTGCGTGCAGCGACACCGAGAGGGTCAGCTGCAGCTTTTTCTCGGCCAGCTGGTCGATCTTGGGCACCAGACCGCAGGTAGAAAGGCTGATGTTGCGCATCCCGATGTTCACGCCCTCGGGCGAGGTGATGTTCTCCAGAAACTTCATCACTTCGTCAAAGTTATCCAGCGGTTCGCCAATGCCCATGAGCACGATGTGGGAAATGCGCTCCCCGATATCCTTCTGGGCGGTATAGATCTCAGAGCAGATCTCGCCTGCTTCCAGATCGCGCACGCGGCCCGCCTGGGTGGACGCGCAGAAGCGGCAGCCCATGCGGCAGCCCACCTGCGTGGACACACACACCGTGTTGCCGTAGTGGTAGCGCATCACGACGGTCTCGATGCAGTTGCCGTCCGCCATGCGCAGCAGATATTTTACCGTGCCGTCCTTTGCTTCCTGCCTGCGCTCGATCTTGGGCGCGGCAATGTAGAAGCTTTCTTCCAGCTTTGCCAGCAGGGTCTTGGGCTGGTCGGTCATGGCAGAAAACTCGGTGACCAGCTTCTGGTGCACCCAGTGGAAGATCTGCTTTGCCCGGAAGCCCGGCTGACCCATCGCTTTCAGTTCAGCGGTCAGCTCTGCCAGCGTAAAGGAAGAGATACAGCGTTTTTGTTCCATTGTGTTCTCCTATTGTTTTTTACGAACAAGCCACCTGTTTCATTGCAGCTTTTCCCCGTTTTTCTGCATGGCACACAGGAAAAAGCCGTCCATGCCGGTACGGGTGGGCACCGAAAGCGCGCCGTGCTCCCCTGCCGTCATCCCGGCGGGCAGCGCTGCGGCAGGCTCCACCACCGTAAACTCCGGGTGGCGGGCCAGAAATGCCGCGATCTGCTGCTGGTTTTCTGCCGGGTCGATGGTGCAGGTGGAGTACACCAGCCTGCCGCCCGCTTTCAGCAGCTGTGCCGCCGTATCGAGGATGGCCGACTGCGTGGCCAATAATTCAGCTTCGCGGGCCGGTTCCAGCTTTTTGTAGCGCAGATCCGGCTTTTTTGCCAGAATGCCAAGGCCGCTGCAGGGCACATCCGCTAAAATGCGGTCGGCCTGCGGCAGGGCCGGGTTCACCTTTGTGGCATCGCTGCACAGGGCTTCCACATTGGTCAGTCCCATGCGCTGCACTGCCGCGCGGATCAGGCCCACGCGGTTCTCGGCGGCATCGCAGCTGTAAAGCCTGCCGGTGCTGTGCATCTGCTCGGCCAGCAGGATGGTCTTGCCGCCGGGCGCGGCGCACAGGTCGATGACTGTTTCTCCGGGCTGTGCGTCCACGCAGAGCGCCGCCAGCTGGCTGGCCTGCCCTTCCACATGGAAGTACCCCTGCCGGAACAGCTCATTTTCCGCCGGGCTGCCCTCGAACCGGGCCAGCACACTGCCGGGCACAATGCCCCGCTTTGCTTCCTTTGCGCCGGAAGCCAGCAGCTTTGCACAAAGCTCATCGGCACTGCCTTTCAGCGGGTTCGCCCGCAGGCTGGTCATGCCGCCGTCGGCCTTGTAGGTAAGGATATCCAGTGCTTCGTCCGGGTAGTTTTTGTGCAGGAATTCCGCCACATCCCGCCCGGCAGAGCCAAGCACCATGAGCCGCTCCACTTCGTTTTTGAAGCTTGCGGTGCTCAGGTCGTAGCTGCACGCCTTGCGCAGCACGGCGTTGACCAGACCGGATGCGCTGGATTTTTTGAAGGCACGGGTCAGCTTGACGGCTTCGTTCACCGCAGCGGACACCGGCACCTGCATATAGCGGGCCTGCGCCAGCGCCGCGCGCAATATTTCGCGCACCGGTGCATCCAGCTTGGCAAGGCCCTTGGGCAGGAACTGGCACAGGATGTAGTCCAGCGTGCCCCGATGTTCCAGCACCGTGTAAAAGATGGCGCTGGCAAAAGCTTTATCGCGGCCTTCCAGCTGCTGGCGCTTGAGTTCGGCATCCAGAACAAGGTTGGAAAAACCATCCTGCTCCTGCCGCACCAGCGCCGCCACTGCCGCCGCGCGGGGATTCGCCGCCATCAGAGGATATCCCCCGTTTTCAGGCGCTGACCGGCCGCAAAGGCGGTGCCGTCCATGGGCTTTTTGCCCTCCGGCACCACATTCAGCAGCTGGACGGCCCCCTCACCGCAAGCCACCGTGAGCGGCTTTGTGGCCAGCACGGTGCCGGGCGCTTCGCCGTGAGCTTCCACGGCACGGCACTCCATCACCTTGAGCTTTTTGCCGCCGGAGGTGACGAACCATGCACCGGGCCACGGGTTCATGCCGCGCACCCAGTTGTGGATGTGGGCAGCCGATTCGGTCAGGCGGAACTCTGCCATCTCCTTGTTCAGCATCGGCGCAAGGCAGGCGTTCTCATGATCCTGCGGCTGGGGCTTCAGCGTTCCGGCGGCGATGGCGGGCACCACCTCGCACAGCACCCGTGCACCCACGGCAGTCACGCGGTCAAACAGCTGGCCGCTGGTCTCCTCCGGGTCAATGGCGATCTTCTCGCAGCAGAGCACATCGCCGGTGTCAAGGCCCTCGTCCATCTGCATGATGGAAACGCCGGTCTCGGCATCGCCGTTCAGCACGGCCCACTGCACCGGAGCGCTGCCGCGGTACTTGGGCAGCAGGGAGACATGCAGGTTGATGCAGCCGTACTTCGGCGCTTCCAGCACCGACTTCGGCAGGATGCAGCCGTAAGCCACCACCACGATCAGTTCCGGGGCCAGTGCGCGGATGTTCTCGTCCTCGCTGCCGTCCCGCAGGGTGCGGGGCTGGAACACCGGCGTGCCGTGGGCAAGGGCCACTTCCTTGACCGGGGGTGCGGTAAGCACCTGCTTGCGGCCAACCGGCTTGTCCCGCCGGGTGTACACCGCGCAGATGTCATGCCCGGCGGCATACAGGGCTTTGAGGCACTCTGCGGCAATATCCGGCGTGCCCATGAACAAAATGCGCATTACTTGTTTCCTTTCGCTTCGCGGGCAGCTTTTTTGCCCTCTTCGGTATCCTCATAGAAATACTCGCTGGACTGCATGATGGTAATGCCGTCCAGATGGTCGTTCTCGTGCTGGATGCAGCGGCCCAGCAGATTCTCAGCTTCCAGCTCGAACCACTCACCGTGGCGGTCCTGTGCGCGCACCTTGACCGCGGCGGGGCGGGTCACAGCGCCGTTGTGGCCCGGGAAGGACAGACAGCCCTCATAGGCGGTCTCCTCTTCCTCGGATACAGCCAGAATTTCCGGGTTCACAAAGTCGATGAACTTGTACTCGTAATCCTCCGGGATCTCCTCGGGCGCATCGGTGGTGTCCCACACCACGAACAGACGGCGCAGCATGCCCACCTGCGGGCCGGCCAGACCCACGCCGTCGGCGGCGATCATGGTCTCGTGCATGTCGTCCAGCAGGGTAGCCAGACGGTCATCAAAGGTGGTGACGGGGCGGCAGACCTTGTTCAGGATGGGATCGCCCTCTTTTACAATGTTACGGATTGCCATTTATGGTACCTCCAAATCAGATGTCACCGTCCGAGTGCAGGTCCACCGCAACGGTGGCCTTGGACGGAAGTTTTTCCTGTTCGTATCTTTCCAGTGTGCTGCGCACGAGGTCGCGGAAGCGGCGGTCGTTGCGGCACTTGATGGTAAGTTTGTAGCGGTAGGTGTCGTTGATCTTTTCAATGCTGCCGGGCGTGGGGCCAAGCACCCGCAGCGGCAGGTCCGGCTGTTTTGCTGCCTGCTGGCCCAGCAGGGCCGCAAAGCGCGCCGCCGCCCGTGCCACCTCGATCTCCTTTGCGCCTGCAAAGCCAATGACGCACAGGCCGCAGAAGGGCGGGTACAGGCCCAGCTTGCGGTAGGCGATCTCCTGCTCAAAAAAGGCATCGTAGTCCTGCGCGGCGGCAAGGTTCAGCACCGGGTTATCGGGGTCGGTGGTCTGGATGATGGCAAAGCCGGGGTCTCTGGCCCGGCCGCTGCGGCCCACCACCTGCGTGATGAGGCTGAACACGTTCTCATACGCGCGGAAGCCCTGCGCAAACAGCAGCGAGTCGATGCCCAGCACGCCCACAAGGGTCACATCCTCAAAATCCAGTCCCTTGGCCACCATCTGGGTGCCCACCATGATGTCATATTCGTGGTTCGCAAACCTTGCCAGCAGCTTTTCGTGGGCATCCTTTGCGGCAGTGGAATCCTGATCCATGCGCAGCACCCGCGCATCCGGGAACAGCTTTGCCAGCTCTTCCTCGGCTTTCTGGGTGCCGAAGCCCCGGTACTGCAGCTTGCCGCCGCAGGCGGGGCACACAGTGGGCGGTTCCATCTGGCTGCCGCAGTAGTGGCACAATACCTTGTGCGCTGCTTTGTGGTACACCATCGGCACGCTGCACTTTGTGCACTTGAGCACCTCGCGGCAGTCCTCGCACTGGGCCATGGTCTGGTAGCCCCGGCGGTTCAGCAGCAAAATGGTCTGCTTGCCTGCATCCAGATTGCGGCGGATGGCATCTTCCAGCGACAGACTGATCTCCCGCGGGTTGCCTGCCGCCAGCTCTGCGCGCATATCCACGATCTGCACCGTGGGCAGCGGGTTGCCGCCGTAGCGCTGGGTCAGCCGCACCAGCTGGGTGCGGCCATGCTGGGCCGCGTAAAAGCTCTCGGTACTGGGGGTGGCGCTTGCCAGCAGAAGCAATGCACCGCTTTCCGCCGCGCGCTGCCGGGCCACCTCGTGGGCAGAATAGCGGGGCGCGGATTCCGAGCGGTAGGTGTGCTCCTGCTCCTCATCGATGATGATGAGCCCGATATTTTCCAGCGGCGAAAAGATGGCACTGCGGGTACCCACCACGATGTCTGCGCCGCCGTCCTGGATCATCTGCCACTGCAAAAGGCGTTCGGTGTGGTTGAGGGCAGAGTGCTGCACCGCCACCCTGCGGCCAAACTGGCTCTTGAGCCGCAGGATCATCTGCGGGGTCAGGCTGATCTCCGGCACCAGCACCAGCGCACGCCTGCCCTGCTCCAGACAGCGGGCAATGAGCTTTAAGAACACCAGCGTTTTGCCGCTGCCAGTCACGCCGTAGAGCAGCGCCGAGTGGGGTGCATCGTCTTCCAGCTTTGGCAGCAGAGCATCGTAAGCCGCCTGCTGCTCCTGCGTGAGGGTGATCGGCTCGTTTTTCAGCGGAATGGACGAATACAGGTCGATGGATTTATTCACCTTGCTGCATTCCAGCACGCCTTTGGCGCACAGGTTATCCAGCACGGCACGGCTGATGCCCTTGTCTTCCAGTTCGTTCAGGGTGCGCGGCCCGCCGCCCAGCAGCGCCACTGCCGCCAATTGCTTGGCTGTCGGCTTCGGCTTTGGCGGCAGCCCGCACACAAGGCGGTAGGAGTTCTCGGTGTGGCGGGTGAGCTGCTTTTGCAGCACCGGCGTTACGCCGTCCGCCGCCACGGCAGGCTTGTACTGTGCACCATAGGGAATGACCGCCTTGACCGCCTCGTAATAGGTGCAGAAGGTGCGCTCCTTCAAAAAGTGCACCAGCCGCAGCAGTTCCGGGGTCAGGCAGGCCGAAGCCGGGGCCACGTCGAAAAGATATTTCAGCTTTGCACTTTCCGGTTCGGCATCGCAGGCCAGCACCACGCCCATGCGGGCGCGGCTGCCGCGGCCAAAGGGCACCAGCACCATGCTGCCAAGTTTTACCGCATTCTGCTGATCCGGCATGACGGCATAGGTATAAAGCTTATCAAAGTGGAAGGTCGCATTGCTGACGGCAACGCCTACCGTTTTGGGCATTCGTCCAGCTCCTTCAAAATGTTATTCTGCGGCACCAATGCGCTGGCAGATGGCCTGATACAGTGCATCGGCGCAGGTATCGACCTGGTCGTTGACCAGCTTCAGGGTGAATTTATCCTGCTGGGCCAGCTCCTGCCGGGCAGTGGCAAGACGTTCCTGAATGCTGTCCTCGGTCTCGGTGCCGCGGCCCCGCAGACGGCGCTCCAGCTCCTCCACCGACGGCGGCAGCAGGAACACGGTGGTCGCGCCCGGGAACATGCGGCGGATGTTCGCTGCGCCGTGCACATCGATGACCAGAACGACCACCTTCCGGGCTGCAAGGCGCTTGTCCACTTCCTCGCGCAGGGTACCGTAGTAGTTGCCGTTGTAGAAGTTGTGCTCCACCACCTGATCGTTTTCGATCAGCTGCTGGAACTGCTCCCGGGTGCGGTAATAATAATCCACGCCCTCCTGCTCACCGGGACGCGGTGCGCGGGTGGTGGCGGAAACAGTCTTTTCGATCTCCGGGTGTGCTTCGCGCAGTGCCTTCACCACGCTGTCCTTGCCGGTACCGGCCGCGCCGGAGACCACAAACAAATATTTATCGTTCGCCATGGGTCTGTTCCTCCTCTGCTGGTGTTTTGCCCTCCTGCCCTGCCGCACGGTTGGCCACCGTTTCCGGCTGAAGCGCCGAGAGCACCACATGATCGGAGTCCATGATAAGCACTGCACGGGTGCTGCGGCCATAGGATGCATCGATCAGCATTCCGCGCTCCCGCGCTTCCTTTACAAGGCGCTTGACCGGGGCGGAATCCGGGCTGACCACTGCCACCACACGGCCTGCACTGACCATATTGCCAAACCCAATGTTGATGAGCTTCATAAACCCCTCCGAATTTTCTGTATCACTCCAGATTCTGGATCTGTTCGCGGATCTTTTCGATCTCCGCCTTCATATCCACCACGATGCGGGTGATATCCAGATCCTGACACTTGGAGCCGATGGTATTGGTCTCGCGGTTCAGCTCCTGCGTCAAAAAGTCCAACTTGCGGCCCACCGGCTCGTCCAGCTTGAGGATATCGCGGTACTGCGCAATGTGGCTGCGCAGGCGCACCGTCTCTTCATCCACAGCGGTCTTATCGCCAAAAATAGCGGCCTCGGTCAGCACGCGGGCATCGTCGATATCGCGGTCCTCCAGAATGACCTTGAGTTTCTCGTACAGGCGGTTGGTGTAGGCTTCCACGCGGCCTGCGCTCAAAGTCTCCACCCTGCCCACGCACTCCTCGAGGAAGTTCAGGCGGTTTTCCACGTCTGCCTTCATCTTGGCACCCTCGGCGGCGCGCATCTCCACAAAGCGGTCCAGCGCCTGTGCGGTAACGGCAGAAACATCTTCCCACAGCTGTTCCTCGTCCACATCCGCGTGGCGGGTGGTGAGCACATCCGGGAAGCGGGTCAGCACGCCCGCAGAGATATCGTTCTTGACACCCAGCTGTTCCGAAATATCCCGCATGGCCTGCTGGTAGCTGCGTGCCAGCTCCATGTTGACGGCCACCACCGTATCGGCAGCGTCCACATTCTGCACGGTCATGCTCAGCTCCACCTTGCCGCGGGTGATGCGCTCGTTGAGCTGCTTTTTCAGGCGGCTGTCCAGATAGCTGCAGGTGCGCGGGATGCGCGAAGAATACTCAAAGTAGCGGGAATTCACGCTGCGCAGCTCCACCGTGATCTCACGGCCATTGCGCACAGCAGTCCCCCGGCCAAAGCCGGTCATGCTTAAGATCATAACGCTCTCCTGTTCTTACATTTTCAGTGTTTCAGCTTACAAGTTTCGGTATACGTATCCGCCTTTGGGTACACAAACCCATGTTACGATACATATAGTTTCATTTTACTATTCTTCGGCCCAAAATTCAAGGTGCACTGTTGCGTGCCACCGCCAAAACCGGCCGCAATACACGGTGCAAAGCAAAAAAGCTCTGATACAAAATCTTCCGATCCTGTATCAGAGCCTGTTTCAGTTGGTTTTATATACGCAGGTCACGCTGTTCTGCAGCAGATTTGCGTTCAGCAGTGCGCGCTCCACCCAGTGGATATTGTCCGCAATGGTATCGCGGGAGACACCGTATTCTGCCGCAATGTTCTCCATGCTGCGGTACTCGCGGCGGTAGAGCAAAGTCAGCACCAACTTATCCTGCATTGTGATCTTGGTAAAATGCGGCCTGCGCCGGTGCTCCTTGCAATAAGCCGCATTCAGTGCTTCCAGCATCTGGGCAAATTCCTTCCGGGTGATGCCGAAGGTAAATTCATAATCCTGCTCTGTAAATTCCGCAAGGCGCTGTACCGTGATGCTTCTCATGCAGATCACCTCTTCTTTTTCCGGGGATGCCCGGGTGTCGGCTGCATCCATTTTGACTCATTATAAAATGTATGGATTTTCATGTCAATGAGCCGCCGCCCATTTTTGGGGCCAGATCCGGTGCAAAACACAAAAAGGAGCCTCCCGCCGCAAAAGCGGGAAGCTCCTGAATCCGTTATGAAAGATCAGACGGGATGAGACTGATTGGTGTAGTCCACATGGTCGCCGTCCACGCCCTGCTTCTTGGCATTGCGCTTTTCAAAGAACTTGGGTGCCACCTGCGGGAACATTGCGTAGGTCAGCACATCCTCTTCCTGCGTTGCCCACTTGGCAGCTTCTGCCTTCAGCTTGTCCATCTCAGGAGCCAGAGTATCAGCAAAGCGGCAGGTAATGGGCTGCTCGTCGCCCAGGATCTTCTTGGTGAACTCGGGCTTGATGGGAGCGGGAGTCTTGCCGTAATCACCGTGGACCAGACCCTTGAACTCCTTGGTGACCATCTTGTAGCGCTCGCCCAGGATCACGTTGAACACAGCCTGCGTACCAACGATCTGGCTGGTGGGGGTGACCAGCGGCGGATAGCCTGCATCCTCGCGGACGCGGGGGATCTCTGCCAGCACTTCGTCCAGCTTATCTTCCTTGCCGGCATCCTTCAGCTGTTTGAGCATGTTGGAGAACATGCCGCCCGGCACCTGATACAGCAGGGTGTTTGCATCCACGCCGAGGCTCTTCGGGCTGATCTGACCGTTGGCAATGTACTTCTCGCGCAGCTTTGCAAAGTATGCGCGCACAACGTTCAGCTGCTTCAGATCCAGACCGGTGTCGTAATCGGTGCCCTGCAGGGCAGCGACCAGACTCTCGGTGGGCATGTGGCTGGTGCCCAGGCTCAGGGGGCTCATGGCGGTATCGATGATGTCGGCACCTGCCTCGATGCCCTTCAGGATGGACATGGAAGCCAGACCTGCGGTGTAGTGGCTGTGGATGTCAACAGGGATGCTGACGGTCTCCTTCAGCTTCTTCACCAGATCGTAGCAGGTATAGGGGGTCAGCAGACCGGCCATATCCTTGATGCAGATGGAGTTTGCGCCCATCT
>OGKF01000476.1_pt1 | contig 23027 bp, 17 predicted proteins | sample 1572391 | NCBI WGS metagenome assembly OGKF01 (sample SAMEA2582095, study PRJEB24529) | metagenome | biome: Human gut stool | place: China | collected 2011
TTGCGGCTATTACGGCCGAAAAATCAGGGTCAAATTGGACGAGTGACGTTTTTTTTTCGAAACGGCGGCAAAAAATCCGCCGTTTTTTCTTCCCTCCATACCAAAGACGACTGATAAAAAGCCATTGCAAAATAGCTTTTAACCATTATAATTGCTTTCGTAGCCGGAAATGGTTAGACCGGTTGCGGAGTATGAAAGCTCCTTACACAGAACCGATAGCCTCCTGTAAAGGAGGATGACGCGATATAAGCCGCTTTTGCGGACGAATAAGCGTACTGTCTGTGTACAGCTTTCAACATCCTCCGCCTTTTCTGACCCAAAAGGCGGTTTTGTTTTAACAAAACGTGAAGGAGTTGAACATAAAATGAAACAGGTTTCAAAAACAGCAATCAGAAAAGAATTTTTGAAAGACTTAGGCTTGGCCCTTTGGCTGGAACGGCGGAGCCGCCGATTGAGCATTAAAAAAGTCGAGAAGAAAGCCGGCGTTCCGAGCTGGATAATAGACCGAATAGAGAGAGGTCTCTGCGCCGATATTTTCAAACTTTTTCGGCTTTGCGGCTATTACGGCCGAAAAATCAGGGTCAAATTGGACGAGTGACGTTTTTTTCGGAACGGCGGCAAAAAAATCCGCCGTTTTTTGTTGACTCGCAGATTTAATGTGCTATCTCAAAGGCAGACAAGGAGAAAGACATGTTCGGACATTTTGACTGGCACCATTTTATCAGTGCTTTTGTGGTTTTGTTTGCAGTTATTGACATTACCGGAAATATCCCGGTTATTCTGACGCTCAAAAAGCGCGGCAAGAAAATCAATGCCCTGAAGGCGGCGCTGTTGTCGCTGGTAATGTTTTTTATCTTTTTCTATGTCGGCGAAGCGTTTTTAAATCTGTTTAATGTCGACATCTCGTCTTTTGCCGTTGCCGGTTCGCTGATTATTTTTATTGTGGCTATGGAAATGATTTTGGATATCGAAATATTCCACGATCAGCCCGATGCGCCGAAGGACGCAACCTTTGTGCCGGTGGTCTTTCCGCTTATTGCCGGCGCCGGAGCCCTGACCACGCTGCTGTCCATTCGTTCCCAATACAGCGACATCAGCATTCTGGCCGCGGTTGTCGCCAATATGATAATCGTCTATCTGGTGCTCAAGCTGACCAAACGCATTGAACGGCGGCTTGGTCCCGGCCTTATTTATATGCTGCAAAAGTTTTTCGGCATTATTCTGCTGGCCATTTCGGTCAAGCTGTTTATGACTAATATTACCCCGCTGCTGGCCAGCCTCAAATAATCTGCACGTCTTAACCATATATTATGAAAGTTCTGTTACCATAAACAAAATTATGGACAAAACTTGGGCTTTGTGCTATTCTGTCCATAATTAAAGATGTTTATCGGGAGACAGAACAATGGCTGAAGCAGTAAATTTGGGTACCTATCATGACCTTTTCTTCAAACTCGGCGGCACGGACAAAACGGCGGATGAATTTGCCGCGCTGACCGATCAGAAAGAAATTGACCGTATTAAGGAAGTTTATGCAAGCTGGGTCGCCAAATATATTAATGTTGACGAAAAAAATCCGCCGGAAGAAGGTCTGCCCAACGACGTCGAAGCCGAAAACAAATACTTTGCCAAGAAGGAAGAAGAAGTCGCCAATGCCCCTGAAGGGGAAAAAGCTTCAAAGCGCCAGGATTTAAATAAAGAATATGAAAAGGCGGGTTGGAAGGAAATTCAGGTTGGTTTAGTTTTGCCGGACGGCCAGAAGACTTTCAGATACTATCATTACAACCCCAAGGATCCGGCTTATGAAGGTATGACGCAGGATGAACTGCAGGCTCATTTTTCCGAAAAGCTGAGAGAAGAGCAGGGCGAAAGCAAGCCGAGGGACGAACAGGAAGACAACCGCCAGGAACCCGAGCCGCTGAATGTTTCCGAAGGCGAAGAAAAGGAAGAGGTTCCGGCGAATGAGGAAGAAAATCAGGATTGGAAAGACGACAAGGAAAAATTCTGGAAACAGCATTGTGCCGGATATGAGCAGGACTGCGAACGCGATGCGGAAGATACCGAAGGCCTGACGCTTAACATCAGCAAGGACGACAAAAAGCTCGGTCAGGTTCGCTACTCTGACCAGAAGCACGCCAGCATTGCCGGCGCAGACGGCAAAACCGCCGATTATTCGGTTTTCCTCGGTCTGGTTAAAGACGCCAAGCGCAACAATCAGGCCATTAACTTTTCGGGCGAGATGTCGCCGGAGTTTGCCGCCAAGCTGAAACTGGCCTGTGAGGAACTTGGCGTTGCCTATCAGAATGCGCCGGAGGGCAAAATTGACGCCAATGGTTTCGAAGATCAGCTGAGCGAAGAAAGCAAACGCAAACTGGCCGAATACAATGCCAGGTTTGACCGGCAGGAAGAAAATGCGCAGGAGCAGCCGGCCGGTCCGAAAAACTACGACGAACATCTTGACCAGTTCAAAAAGGATTTGGCCGACGGCAAGGAAATCGACCTTTCCGCCATTGCGGACGAAAAAGAAAAGGTTATCGCTTACGCCGCCGCCATGGTCGCCGCCAAAGACGCCCAAAAAGAAGACGTCGCCATTAAAGGCGCGCCGGAAAAGACAATCGGTTATAAAAACGAAAAGGTTTTCGAACAGGATGAAAACGGCGTTATCAAAAGAGGCGAGGACGGCAAGCCGCTGATGACGGAAAATCCGCTCTACGCCGCGACCAAAGATTTGCCGGAAGAAGCCCGGGCTGCATTGGAGGGACACAATCAGGGCGTTCGCCAGCAGCAGTTGGAGGCGGCTCGCAGCCGGGTTGCCGGCACGCCGGAACGCGCGAAAGAAGCCGCGCGCCGGGCAGAGTTCCGTGACAACAATCATCAGTATGACGAAAACAGCAATTTCAATACCAGAGCCGACCGTGAAGCGCGGGCGGCCGTGATGAGACAATATTGGGAAAACAATCGGACCAACTCCTGATGGCCCAAGCCCCTCGAAAGAGGGGCTTTTTTACGCAAAAAGATTGCAGTTTGCTTAAAATTTGCTAAAATAGTCTTATCTTGAACGACGGAGGAGCAAATGGCCGAAAATACCTATAACTGGCAGTCGATGGATTATAAGGAGCTTAGTTTTGTGGATAAGCACCTTGATATGTCTTTGCCGGAACAGGTCGAACTCCGCCAACAGCTGCGCGATTATACCGCCGGCCGGGTTAAGGCTTTTGCCGACGGTTCCGCGCTTATTCAAAACGCTGCTGAATACAAGCTTATTTACGGCCTGATTAATGACCGGAATCTGAACGGTTCTGAGGCCGACAGAGGCAAGGCCTCGACCGAAGCGCTGCAAGCCTTTGCCAAAGTCAGGGGATTCAAAAATACGGCTACCGGCGAACTGGACATTTATGATCCCCGCTGCGGCATGAGCGCCGAGGAATTTAAGGCTTCCATGCTTAAACCGGTGCTTGAACAAAATACGGATTATAAGCCGGACGGCGTTTCTGGCGTGGAAATCGGCGACAAAAAGGAAATTGCCGGCGGCGGCATTTCGCAGGCCGCGGCCGAAAAAATGCAGGAACAGATGGCGCAGATTCTTGACGCGCACAAGATGGACGCCGGAGCCATGCAGTCGCTGCAGGAAGACATGGCCAAACAGGCCGGAGCCGGCAGTGCCAAAGCGCCTTATGCGGCGCCGGAAACTTCGGCCGAAAAGACCAACGAAGAAAAAGAGTTGGACAAAGGCAAAACCGATGAGAACGCGCTGGGTGCCGATTTGGCCGAAAAGCAGATTGAACTTCATGCCGTTGCCGACAACAGCGCCGACAAAATCCGCGAGCGCCAGATCGGCGAGGCCATGCTGGCCAAGGAAACCGCCGAAACGACGCAGGATGCGAGAGAGTGGAAGGAGTTTGCCGAAGCCAATATGGTTCTGGCCGAAACGGTTTTGGATGAAAAGGCGATTGTAACGAAAATTTTTGAGGGCGTGAAAGAGCAGAAGGACAATGATTATTGCGCCATAATCGAGCGGCCTTCTGAAGATATGATTAATGTGGGCGCCCGCAAAAAGGAAAAGAGAAACGAAGAAAAAAGAGATAACGAAAAAGGCAAAGCGCCGGAAAAGGAACCGGATTTGAATGTTTTTCGGCAAATATTCAAAATGGCCAAAAAAAGAAACGTCAACAAAGTTGTCATCGGCGACGATTTGTCCCAGGAGGCTCGGGAAAAAGCCACCGTTGCTGCCGTTGCCGAAGACATGAAGGTCGACGGCAAAGGCAAAACAAAGGAAGTTGACCTCAAAAAAGATTATGTTAAAAAGCTGCCGCCCGCCATCCGCCGCAAGGTTCGCAATTACAATGTTTCCAATCTGACCCCCGAAGAACGGAAAAAGTACCGCGAAAAACGCAAAATTCTGCGCATGAGCGGACGAATCAAACCTAAAAAGCCCGAAAAGGAAATCAAGCCGGAAAACAGCTTTGTCAACGAAAAAGCCGCCGAACTTCAGGCTTCGGTAACCGGCAAAATGATGCCGCAGGACATGTCCGGTTTCGGGCGCGAATAAGCGTCCGTGCGGATTGGCGCCGGCGTACTCACGTTTGGCTGAAACTTTCATATAAAATAAATTTTAATCTTTTTGCTGTAAGCTCTTCATAAATAAGACGAAAATGTGCTGATATTCAAAGTTTGTTGACAAAAATTATTGAAATTTTCGAATTTTTGTACTAAACTGAAATTAGTCATAAACGTATAAGGGCACGAATATGGTGGACGAAACGAAATTGAACGATTCAAATCAGGCCGGCGGTGTTGTCAGCGCCGGTGAGGGAAACGCAGCCGATGCCAGGCGCCGCGAACTTCAGCAGGCCGTTGAACTGGTTAACAAAGGGCTGGACGGTTTAAGTCCTGAAGAACTGACCCGGATATACCGTATTCTGAAAACGCACAGCGGCGAACCGGGCGCAGCCGGCGAAGCTTTTGCCAAACTTGACGCCTTTGCGCAGAAACAGGTCAAGGATTTTGCCGAGGGCAAAGAAAAAGTTGCGCCGGAAGACCTGACCGGCATTCAGAATCTCGAAGCCGAAATCGTAACGGTTCATAACCCGGAAACGGGAGAATTGTCCGCCGCTGAACGTGTGGAGCGCGAAAAGCGCGAACTTGACGCTCAGCTCGGCCTGACCCATTTGTCGCCGTCGTTTAAGCCGGTAATTGACAAAAATCTGTCGGAAATGGACGCCATGTTGGCCGGTTTCGACGCATTCGCCCGTAAACCGGACGGCACGTCGCTCCACCCCGAAATGGCCAATATTGCCGACTTTTTTGAGCATGTCGATTTGCAGGCCGGTAAGGAAGACGGTGCCAAAGACAAGGAAGAACTTCGCCGCGAGCTGCTGGAAATGGCAATTTTGCAGGCCGAGTCCGAGCTGGCGGTTAATCCTGCTTTTGCCGGACTGAGTGCTGCTGAAAAAAGAAAAAGGCTGCTTCAGGCCATCGGCAGCCATGCCGATGCCATGGCGCTTGAAATGCTCAAGGCTCAGTTTCTGGCCGATTTTCAAACGGAAAATGCCGAACTTTTGGCGCATAAGGACAATCTGACGCCGGAAGAGGAAAAAGAACTCGAAAAGAAAATCAGGGAATTTAACGACAAAGTCAAAACTGCGGCCAGAGGTTATATCGAACGCAAGTATCCCTCCGGACATTATAGCCTGAGCGGCACGAACGCCACAGCCGTAATCATTGCCAACAGCCGCAACCAGGTTGCCGTCAATAACCGCATCGCCGAAAAGACCGGCCATAAAACCCTGAAAGAAAGAGCGCTTGGTTTTGACGCCCGCATGAAAGAAAAATATCCCAGGCTTTACCCCGCGGTCAAAAAAGGCATGGTTTCGGGTATTGTCGGATACGCTACCGGCGGCGTCGGTCTGGCGGCATTGTCCGCTTACCGCTCTTACCAGCTGGTTCGGACTTCTTATAAAACCTATAAGGACAGCGGATTCGAAGGTTCATACTGGAACTATCTGAAAAATAACAAAAAAGAGCTTGTCTCTCTTACCACGTCAGTTGTTCTGAGCGGCGTTTCCGCCTATTTCGGCGGCAGCGACGTCATTCAGCACGGCTGGAATGCCGTCGGCATGGTCGGCCGGGCCATCGGCGATACGGCTGCGGCCAAAGCCGGCGACAAACTGCTCAAAGCCGCCATTCGCGGCAGCATATCCGTAACGTCGGGTCTGACCAATGCCGGTATGGATTTCCGCGCCGCGCTCAACGAACCGGACAAAGCCAGACGCAAACAGTTGTACAAACAGGCGGCGCTGACCGCCGGAATTTCGATATTCTCCGGCGCCGTCGGCGTGTTTTCCGCCGAATACGGCGACAAGGCCTTTGGCTGGCTCAGAGAACGTTTTTCAAGCCATGATGACGGCGTGGACGGCATTACCGGTGCGGCGCCGAAAGTAAGCGGCGTTCAGCCGCAACCGGTGCAGCAGACGCCGGACTTCTCCCGCCTGAACGAAAGCCAGCTTGATGCCAAACTGCATGAACTGGGCGTAAATCCGAAAGTTTATGAGGAGATGTCCCCGGCGCAGAAAGCGATACTGCTGAACAGACGCGTTGAAGAGCTTGGCCCGCTTGCCAAAGAAACGCCGGAAAATGCCGTTGCCGCCCAAAACGCCGAAACCGGACCGGTTTCCGAAACCCAGCTGAAAAACATGCTGGCCCGCAATGCCGAACGCCATCCCGGTGTCGACATGAACAAGGTTTACGGACAGTTAAAGGCTGCCGGAATCAAAAATCCGGAAGAAGCTTTCTATAAGCTGGAGCAGGCACGGCTGCTTGCCCCCAATGACAAGATTATGACCGTTGACGGCACCAATATCCGCGACACCTTTTCCCGCGCGCTCAAAGGCGAAGCGCTGAGCAAAGCCGATATGGAAATCATCAGCCGCTCGGCTGCCAACGTCGACAACACCGGCCATTATCTGAACGATGTCCGCGCGCAGGGCGGCACCGGCTATTCTTACCGCCCGAACGGCAAAATCATTGCCAATGAGCAGGAACACGGTAGTACGCCACGCACCGGTTCAGTCAAAAACAGCGAAGTCCGTACCGAAAATCCAGAAACGCAGCCTTCCGGCAGCAAAATGCTTGATGTCGAAAAAATGTCGGAAGCTGACCGCAAACTTTATGAGAGCATGATGACATCTTTCCGGGACGGCAAAGCGGACGACTGGCAGCTTGAGGCCAACAAGGCGTATTTGAAATATTGCCAGCTGCGCACTGACGGCAAAACCGAAGAGGCCGAAGCTTTTGCCAAAACTTTTGCCAGGCCGCAGACGACCGAAGCGGTTAACGAAGACGGAAATAAGGATAAGGACGAAAATAATCCTTACCGGGTAGAAAAAGGCGACGGCAAGGCGCTGATTGCCGCCAAGCGAGAAGCCGCCCGCGCCGAGGCTGCCTGGAAGGCCTCCGTTGAAAAAGTCCGTCTGACCGGCAAAGACGTTGATGAGGTCAAAGATCTGCCTCTTGACAACAAACGCCGTATTGACGCCGAATATAAACATGCTCTGGCCATGAAAGAGGAAGTCAAAAAGCAGATGGAATTCTCCAAAAAAGAGATTAAATTGGCCAAAGCCGAACGTGACCAGCTTGGGGACGATATTGAAGCCCGTAAAAAAATGGAAGCGCGCGTGACCGAAATCGGCCGCGAACTGAAACGCTACGGCATCGACAAGACCGATGCGCCGGTCATGACCGGAGATTATGGCGAAGACCGCCGTGCCGTGCGCGAATATTATAAAGACGTTTTGTCCAATAAAAAACATCATGGTCCGGCCATGAAACTGCTCAAAGAACGCGAAGAACTTCTCGGCAAAATGAGAGCGCAGGGGCCGCGTCCGCTGATGGAACAGAAATATGCCGATGCCGAAGCCAGGGTTGACGCCTTGAACAAACGCGAACAGTATCGGGAGAATCAGGAACGCGAAACCGGGACGGCTGCCATGGAAAGACGGACGCTGGAAAATCCTTTGGAACGTCAGGATCAGCCGGCGCCTACGCAGAATGCCGCAGACAGTGAAAAAGAGGCTCACAGTTCAAATACAGACAGACTGGATCAGGCCATGATTGCCGTCCAGGAGGGAAAAGAAAGGGAGATGGACAGCTATGCGACGGTTTCCCTTGCAGACTCGAAAGGCATGGAAAACGGACAGTTCTTCAGTGCCAAGGACAAGCTGGGCAACAATCAGTATGTCGGCGTAGACAAAGACGGGCATGCTTTCCGTCTGACGGAATTTCATAATCTTAACCCCGACGGAAAGACGGCAAACGGTCAGTTTCTGCGTATTGAGGTTGAAGAAAACCACCCGTTGTACAAAGCATTGAACAGCGGAAGCATCAAAGAACGGATCGCGGCACAGCAACAGTTTTATAAGGAGTTCAAGCAGAGTTGTGCCGATAATGAAATTACGTCGGTCAAAACGTCTCGTACGGCGGGCAGTGCCGATCGGAGTTCGGGTGTTGAGAGGTAAAGTCTGTTTCTCAAAAAAAATTGCCTAATTTGACAAAAAACATATTGAAAAAAGCTCGTTTTGTGCTATAATGCCCACAATTAGCAAGAAAATTAAACAGGGAGTTTAGAATTATGAATGCTCAGGAAGCAGCAAGAATGGTTAATTCCGGCATGGAAAAATTAAGCCTCGCCCAGTTGGTGGAAGTGCATGCCGTTTTGAAGGGCGACGAAAACAGTGCCGGCCTGTTTCGTTTGGTCAGCGGTTATGCGAGAGGCCAGCTTTCGGTTTATGCCCGCAGCACTGAGGATTTTCAGTCCCAAATGACGCTGGAAGACGCCGGCGCGCTGCGCGAGCTTGCCGAGGAAGTCGGCTTTGACAAAGATGATAACCTGACCAAAGACGGTCAAAAGGCTCTTGAAATTGCGGCTCGCGTTTCCAAACGTGCCAAGGACAAAAAAGTTGAAGAGGCTGTTGCCGCTGCCAAAAAACAGCCGGACAAGGAGGAAAACCGTCTCGAGAGCATTTCCCTGACGCCGGAACAGATTAAATATCTGGATGAAAAAGGCATTGTGCACAACGGTACGCTGGAAAGCATCGCCTGGTTCAAAGACCGTGACGAAGCGATGAAAATTTTGGCTGATGCCGGAGCCAAACCGGAAGAGACTCCCCGGGCGCCGATTGCCGAAATCGAGGAAGACAATGTCGCTGAAAACGTAAACGAAAACAATCTTGGCAGCGTTGATATCAGCAAAAACATGCAGCAGTTGGAAATGCTGTCGGCCTCGGTCAATCCGTTGGATGAAAATGACAAGTCCTTCGCGGACAACCGCGCTTCCCTGAATGTTCTTGACGTTTATGACGAAAAAGGCGTCAAACATGACGTCAAATCCGAACTTGTTGAGCAGGCCAAACTCAGAACCGAAGCTGAAATGCTTGATGCCAAAAAGGTTACCAAAGAGGAATACGTCGAGCGTCTGAAACTCAATATTGATTCGGCCGTTTATTCGGTTGTTACCGGCAATGCGGTTGATTTCAGCCGCTATAACGGCAATCGCGAACATCTGCAGCAGGTTCTGAAAAACAAAATTGACGTTTTAGCCAAAGCCGAAGGCGGCAGCAAACCGAGCAAGGCGCATGTCCGTCTGGAAAGCGTGCTCGGGTTTATGGCCGTTGAGTCCGCTCGTATTGACAGCAAAATCGAAAAAATTGAAAAAGCGGTCGGCAGCATTCCGGTCATTCAGAAGTTCAAGGCTAAAATTAAGAAATTTGATGAAAGATGCGAACAGAAATTTGGCCCCAAAACCTGGGGATACGTCCGCGGTGCGGCTCTGGTTGCCGAAAAAGCGGCGCCGGCAATCGGCATGGCCTTTGTCGCCGGTATGGGCGGCCCGCTGGGTATGGGCGTTTATGCGGCATATGTCGTTAAAAAGCATGTCGTTCCCTTTACCAATAAATATATGGCTCAGCCCAAAGAGCAGCGGACCGGTTTCAGAAAATTCTGCAAGGAAAACAAAAAAGACGCGGTTCTGGCCGGTTTGTATGCCGCTTCGGCGGGTTTGAGCGCCGGTATGGCCGTTTATGGTGCCGTCAGCAATTTGAGCGTGGCCGCTTCTGAAGCCGCCTCTGCCGGGCAAACGCTGGATACGGCGGCCAAAGCTTCCCTGCTGACCCGTCATGTCGGCGTTGCCAAAATGAGTTTGTCCGGTGCCGCAATGCTGACCCGCAGTGCCACCAGTGTTTATGAGGCGCAGAAAGCCGGCGATAAAAAAGAGCGCAACCGCCGTTTGCTGATCGGTTTGGGTTCTGCCGTTGCGTTTGCCGGCGGCATTTGGGCACGTGATATGCTTGGTAAATGGTTAGGTGAGGGAAAAGAAGATACGCACACTGAACCGAACCCGGAAAATGCCGGCGTTCAGAACGGAAACGGCGATGAAGGCGCGGCGGTTCAGCCCGGCAATGACAATCAAAATGCCGATAATAATGCGCCGAATCACGAAACGCCCGATGCCGTCGTTCAGTATGATGATTTCTATCATGGTCCCGAAGTTGAAGCCAGAAGCAAGGAGAGCGTTATCCGTCTGCTGACCAACAGTCAGGTCAGCCGTTCGGAAGCCGCTCTGAAGGCCGAAATGATGATTTACCGCGTCGGCCATATGGATGAGAGTGTTCGTACCGCATTTCCGAGCGCCTCCGATGCTCAGATTGCCCACGCCATTCTTTTACGCGCAGCTGATGTTCGTAAAGGCGATGCCGATGAGCTGTTGAGGGCGCTGCTCGGTGACGGAAGCTGCTCCAAGCTGACGATGGAACAGCAGGTTTCCGAAATCCATAAGGGTTTAACCGGTTATAACTATGGTCAGCGCACCGATTTGCCGTATGGCCGCAATTTGGATCCGAATTATGTCGGTATTAACACCCGCTCGCGTTTTCTGCTTGATGACTGTGCCAGCGAACGTCTGGTAGATTATTACGATGTTAAGGAAGAACCCGTAGAAACGGTTGCTCCGGTTACGCGGGAAGGTACTAAGCCGGATGAACTGCCGGTTCAGCCTGTGGCAGATAAGCCGAATGAAAATCCGCAGCCGCTTCCCGAACAGAAAGAAACGGAACAGCCCGAAACGCCGCAGCCGATTATAAAATCCCCTAAGGCAGGTAAGCTGTTTGAGGGTAAAGATACGTTGGCCGGCGGCCGTGACCAGATTAACCGTTTGGCCGAACTCGGCGTTGCCCGTTATAATGACGGCAAGTTCCGCTATGTTGACTACGATGAGCACTACAAAATGCTGAGACAACACGGTTTTGAAGATGGCCGGGCTCAGGAGATTGTCAAGAACCGTATTGCAGTGGAACAAAAGGAACTTGAAAATCTGAAAACCAGAAGCAAATAAGTAAAAAAAACCGGAGCTAAGGCTCCGGTTTTTTTACGCGCCGATATAAGTCCGTATATAACGCGTATTTTTGCCGATACGGGATAAAATCTCATAGCTGATAGTGCCGGCATCGCGCCCCATGTCGTCCAGCGTATAATAGTCGGTAATAATGCCGGCCAGATCGCCGATCTGCAGGTTGTCAATTCCGGTAACGTCGCAGATGATGTTGTCCATCGACAGCCGCCCGAGAACGCGCGCTTCGTGGATTTTGCCGCAGATGTTGAAAAAAACTTTGCCGACGTTGGACAGCGAACGCGGAATGCCGTCGCCGTATCCGATGGAAACAATTGCCAGCCGGCGGTTTTCGGTTGCCCGGTAAGTGGCCGAATAGCCGACGAAATCGCCTTTCGGCAGGTCGGCAATCTGCAGAACCGGCGCTTTGACCGTAACCACGCTTTTCATCTGGTTTTCGCGGTACGGCGCGGTATTGATGCCGTACATTGCCGCTCCCAAGCGCACCAGGTCCCATTGATATTCGGCGCCGAGGAAAGTTCCGTCGGAAGCCGACAGAGAAGCCGGCAGTTTCGGAAAATATTTTTCTTTCAGGCGGCGGAAATTGTCCAACTGGTGCTGATTCATAAAATGCTCCTTGGCGTCGGCACAGGCCAGATGCGACAAAATCATCGAAAATTCGTTTTTGTCGGCGTCGGAAAGTTTTTCCAAATCCGTTTCGCGGAACCCAAGACGGTTCAGTCCGGTTTCAACCTGAATGACAGGCTTAATGCCCTCAATTCGGTTTTCCTTCCACCAGGCGAACATTTCCGGCGAACCGATGACCGGAATCAGCCGGCAGCGGCGGAAAGAATCGACGCTGTCTTCGCCGATGCCCTGCAAAACGTAAATCGCCGCTTCGGGAACCAGATTGCGGATTCTTTCGCCCTCAATTCCGTGTGCAACGAAAAAATGGCGGCAGCCGCCTTCTTCATAAAGTTTTTTTGCTACAATGTCTGCATGCAGCCCATAGGCGTCGTCTTTGACCACAGCCGCCGCCTGTGCGTGTCTGGACAATGCCTTGAGGCTTTTGTAGTTGTTAAGCAGATTATTCAGGTCTATTTCCAAAATTGGTCTTGTCAAAATATGCATGGCTGTCTTATTATCCTATATAAATTCAACGAAAGTCCTTATATGCAATTTATTGACACGCACATACATTTGCAAGATTTTAAGTCAAACTGTGCAACGGATATTGTCGGCGCTGCCCGGAAGGCCGGCGTCGCAGGCATGGTCTGCGTGTCGTCTTATCCCGAAGACTGGGAGCGGGCTGCGGCTCTGGCGTTGTCTTTTCCCGGTTACGTCGTTCCGGCTTTCGGGCTGCACCCCTGGTATTTGGAAAAGGCCGAAACCGGCTGGGAAACTTTGCTGAGCGAATACCTGCAGCGGTTCCCGCAGGCGCTGCTCGGCGAATGCGGTTTTGACCGTTTGAAAAATTCCGCGTATGAGCCGCAGGCGGAAGTCTTTGCCCGTCAGATCGAGTTAGCCGTAAAATACGGTCGTCCGCTGATCGTGCATGCGGTACGCGCCGACGCCTGGCTGGAGGGATTTTGGGCAAAATTGCCGCCGAAATTTGTCTTTCATTCCTTTTCCGGCTCGCGCGAACAGCTTAATAAAATTATGATCCACGGCGGTTATGCCGGATTTGGTTATTCGGTTCTGCGCAGCCGGCATCGGGAAAATGTGCTTAAGTCCGTTCCGGCGGAACGCATGCTGCTGGAAACCGACGGACCGTATCAGGGACCGCTCCCGAACGAGGAGGTAGCCTCTTCGGCGCTGCCGGAACTGGCAAGGCGGATTGCCGCCGTTCGCGGCTGTGCCCCGGAAACGCTGGCCGGACAAGTGTATCGCAACGCATTGGAGTTTATGGGCATTGGAAAATAGAAGATTTTTGCGAACCGAAGCTCTGCTGGGGCACGAAGGCATGGAACGCCTGCGCGGCGCCCGTGTGATGGTCGTGGGTCTCGGCGCCGTCGGCGGCTACGCTTTGGAAGCCTTGGCGCGCGCCGGGGTCGGGCATTTGACACTGGTTGATTTCGACGTCTTTGACGAAAGCAACATCAATCGCCAGATCCTGGCGCTGAGTTCCACTGTCGGCCGCAAAAAAACCGAAGTGGCGCGTGAGCGGGTTCTGGATATAAACCCTGACTGTGACGTGAAAATCATCGAAACTTTTGTCAATGCCGACACCCTGCTGCAGCTTTTGGCCGAACCTGTCGATTATGTCGTCGACGCGATTGACGCGTTGAACCCGAAATGCTGTCTGATGGAAACGCTGTATCGCAACGGCATCCCTTTTATTTCCTCTATGGGGGCGGCGCTCAAAACCGATGTTTCCCGCATCGGGCTGCGCCGGCTCAGCCGTACCGAAAACTGCAGTCTGGCAAGGTTTGTACGCAAGCGTCTCAAACGCCGCGGCGTCGATATTGGCAAAATTGTCTGCGTTTCTTCCGACGAACAGGTAAAACTGCCCGCAACCGCGCTTTTTGACGATAATGAAAATGATGCCAATCCGGTTGTCAGCGGTGGCAGAAACGGCCGCAAACGGCTGACGATGGGATCCCTGCCGACCGTTACCGCCGTCTTCGGTCTGACGATTGCCGGCGAAATTATCAAAAACATCAGCCGCCGGGCTGATTCTGAAAGGTAAAATAATATGCTGCAAACACCAAAATCCCTGAGGCTTCACATTGCTTTGCTCGGTCGCGTCAATGCCGGAAAGTCAAGCTTTTTAAACCTGATTGCCGGTCAGGAGGTATCCATTGCTTCCGATGTTGCGGGTACGACCACCGACGTTGTCGAAAAAGCGCAGGAGCTTCTGCCGCTTGGTCCCGTCGTCTGGTTGGATACGGCCGGTTTCGGCGATGAAACCGTTTTGGCTGCGGAACGTCTGGCCAAAACCCGTCGGGTTCTGGACCGTGCCGACGTGGCGATTCTGGTCTGCGAAGGCGGCAAAATCGGCACTGAGGAGAAGGAAATTGTCCGCGAGGCTGAAGCGCGCAAACTGCCGCTGATTAAAGTTTATAACAAATGCGATTTGTATGGCTGTCCCGAAGACGGCATCAAAGTCGTTTCGACCGACCGCGGCAGCCGCGACCGGGTGCTGAACGAGTTGAAAGCCGCTCTGATAAAGGCAGTTCCCGAAGACTTCATCAATGCGCCAGTTCTGCTGGGCGATTTGGCGCCGGCTCATTCGACGGTGGTCATGATAATTCCGATAGACTTTGAGGCGCCGAAAGGCCGGCTGATTATGCCGCAGGTGCAGGCTATCCGCGATGCGCTGGATCATAGTCTGACCGTGCTGGTCGTCAAGGAAGGCGACTATGCAGCCGCCCTGAATAATCTGAAAACGCCGCCGGCTTTGGCCGTCTGCGATTCTCAAGTCGTAGACAGGATGGTTGCCGAAACCCCGGCAAATATCAAATGTACGACCTTTTCGACGCTTTTTGCCCGTCTTAAGGGCGATATTGTTAAGCTGGTCGAGGGCGCCGGAACCATCTCAAAACTTAAAGACGGCGACAAAGTTCTGATTGCGGAGTCCTGCACGCACCATGCGGTGGAAGACGATATCGGCCGGGTAAAAATTCCGCGCTGGCTGCGGGAAAAGACGAAAGCCGATTTGCTGATAGACCATGTTTCCGGCTGCGATTTCCCGGCCAATTTGTCCGAATATAGTCTGGTTGTCCAGTGCGGCGGCTGCATGAACAACCGGCGCGAGATATTGTCTCGTATCAACAAATGCGAAAGTGCCGGCGTGCCGATAACCAATTACGGTATTTGCATTTCCGAACTCAAGGGCGTGCTTGAACGCGTTTTGGAGCCGCTGCCCGAGGCTTTGGCCGCATATCGGCGCATGAAGGCCTGATATTGAAAGTCACTGCTTCGGCAGTGATTTTTTTTGCTGGAATTTTTTAACCGGCCATGCTATTTTGGCGCCGATTGATGTATAATTGTGCGGTTGAGAGACAAATATTAAATGTTTAACTGACAAAATTTAACTGTTATGGACGCAAATGTTAAAATTGAGCCTTTTTGGCGCGTTGTAAGATTTAAACAACAGTATTGGATCCAGCTTTTTGCCGAAAACGGAGCTTACCGAACCCTGACCAAAACCACCAGAAAACCGGTCAGGATAGGCGATTACCTGCTGGTGCAGGCTTCAGCGGGGAAATGTATGACCGTTGTTTATCTGGATGAAAAGCAGGACGAGGCGGTGCCCTTGTTTATTGCCGAGCAGGTTGATGTCTGCGGCAGTTTTATCCGTATTGTCCGCAACGGCAGGGTGTTTTTCTGGGAACCCTCCATGCGCGGTTGGAGCCACCGGACGCCGGAACGTTGTATGCTTGACTGCGGAGCCGGAATGCAGACTTATGTTTGCTGCGAAGGAAGCGAAAAGGCTTTGCAGATATTTGCCGAAGCCCAAAAGTTGGGCGGATTTTAGCCCGTGTGGGTCGAGCTGTTTTGCCTCTGAAGGCAAAACAGCTTTTTTGTAAAAATTTACCGAAAATAAAACATTTTGCCGTAAACTGAAAACAAGGTAAAACAGCTTGCTATTGCCGCGTTTTCGGATTAAAATTCGACAAAATCGGCAAAGCTGAACTTATGTGGATTTTCAAAAAATGATTAAAATGATAAAACCTGTTGTCAATATCTCAAAGGTCATTGAGCCGTTTGATACGGTTATTGTCGGTCTTTATGGTGTCTTGTACGACGGCAGAAGCTTTAAAACCGAGGCCGTCGAGGCGCTCAAGGCCATGAAGCGCAGCGGCCGGAAAATTGTCCTGGTCAGCAATGCTTCTTTGCGTGTGCAGCAGGTTATCCGGCTCCTAAACGACAACAAGGTGCCGGTCATGGTTTTTGACGCCGTCGTTACCGCCGGCGAAATTCTGCACTACAAACTCAAAGTCAAGGATGAAACATTTAAGGGGCTGGGACTGACTTATTTCAACATCGGCGGCTCGGAAGGCCTTGGCGTTTTTGCCGGGCTTGATTATCTGCCGGTTGAAGAACTCGGCCGGGCCGATTTTATGTATATGGGTTCCTGTCGTTCGGCGGCGGATTTGGTCGATTCGTACCTTCCGGTTCTTGAACATGCCGCCAGTCTGAACATGCCTTTGGTCTGCGCCGGCAACGACACTTCCAGCTATATCGGCGGCGAAATCAGCCTGGCACCCGGTGCCGTTGCCGAACAGTATGCCGTTTTGGGCGGCAGAATCATTACGCTCGGCAAGCCCGATGTCAAAATCATTGACTATGCGCTGGACGGCATCGATGTCAGAGACCGTTCCAGGGTGCTGCTGATTGGCGACAATCTGGCCACCGACATCAAGGGAGCTAATCTGGCAGGTCTCTCCGCCGCTCTGGTAACCAAGGCTGTGCATGTCAACTTCCTTGGCGAGGGGTATATTCCCGATGTTGCCAAAACGCGCGAACTGGCGACCAATTTTGACGCTTATCCCGATTTTATCATTTCCAATCTGCGGTGGTAATATGAAAAAACTTGCCTTTATTTTCTCGGTTCTTCTGGTTGCGGTATATTTTGCCAATCTGATGTACACCGATTCCAAAGAGGCGAAAATAAAGCTGGAACAGATGCTGCGCAAAACGACGGTCGACAAGGCTGAAATGGATCGGTTCCTCCCGGTTTGGGCGGAGCATCTGGAAGACGGCGTCAGCCGTATCGGCGCCCGGCAGATATCTTTGACCATGGGGCCTGCGTCGGAAAAATTTCCGGTTAAGACCGTTAATTGGCTGGCGGCCCGCGGCTGGAATGCCGACCGCTTTTTTTATGTCGAGCAGCGGATGAAGGCGATTGTCAAATCCGCATTTCTGCAGGAGCATGTCAAATCGACCATTCGCATGCTTGAGCAGGGCGGAGCTTCCGGCGTTGACGGTTCGGCGGTTCAGCGGATGATTGACGAACAGAAGCAGCGGCTTGGCGTCGAAAAGATTAGTCCGGCCGAAATAGACATGGTAACGCCGGATTTGGTTTTAATCAGCGATATTCTTGACGGCACTAAACCTTTCAGCAAAATAAAATAGGCGGCCGATGAGCGACGGACTGAAAATCAGCGAGCATATTTACAGCCATACATTGTTTGGCGACAAATGCGAATTTTCCGGATTTGGCACCCTGACCGAGTTCTTTTCGTCCGTGCCGCAAGCGGTTCAGGAACGGTGGCCGTTTGATCTTTCCGACAAGGGGTATCGTACTTTTTACGAGCAGGCGCTGGTCGTTTCGGAGCAATTGGGGTTTGTCAGCAGACTTCATCTCCGTGCCCGGATAACCAAGGGCGAAGAAACTTATGCAGTCAGCCGGAAAATATGTTTTGAAGACGACAAGATGGTTTTTGTTCATGATTCTCTGCGTCGCGAAAAAGGCGCGGCCGGAGCAAATTTTGCCCATTTGCTCATGGCGCGTACGCGGGATTTTCTGCAGGCCTACGACCAAACCCGCAAAATTTGCTACAAAAACGAACATTCGGAAATTTTTGTTCAGGCACGTTCGGCGCCGAAAGGAAAAATTCCGGTTTACGGCGGTTATATCTGGGCCAATCAGGGGTTTGATTTTCGCGACAAAAGCGATCTTCCCCGTTTTCGCGACAGGTTCAAAAGTTTTCTTTCCGCTCATGGTGTGGAAATTACCGACAAAGACCTGAAAAGGTTTACCAAGCCCTGCCATTTTGCCGCTTTCGGCTGTGGAATTCAGGTTGCGGACGATAATGGAAACGGCGTCCATCTCGGCAAGGCGTTTATGCTTGAGCAGACATGGTTCGGACGCTGGTCAACCGAAAATCCCCGCGCCGAAGAAAAACGCTATGCCGAAGCCTACAACCGCGAGGGCATACCGCACGCTTCACGGCGCCGTCAGGCTGTCGCCGTCCTGAATGAAAATTATAAAAACATTTTGCGCAAATTTTATAAACAATATGCGCCCAAACGCCGTGTCTTGCCCAGAATCAAAGTCTATCAGCGTTTGGCACAGCGCCAATGGCATCATCTCGTCGGCGGCGGTCGAAACTGAATCAGGCGCCGATGCTCTCGCGTAGCATTTCAATTTCAAGCCACTGGTTTTCCGATTTTTCAAGTTCGGCTTTCAGTTCTTCCAGTTGTTTGGTCAGTGTGTCGAATTTTTCGGGATTTTCGGTATACAGGCTGCTGTCGCTCAACGCGGTCTCCGTGTCGCCGATCTGCTTTTCCAGCTCGCTTATTTTGTCCGGCAGAATTTCCAGCAGGCGTTGCTGGTTATAACTGAGCCTGCCGGTTTTTTTTGTCTCACTTTTCGGCGTTTCCTCTTTTTTCGGCAGTGCTTCTTTTTTGTTTTCCTTTTTTGCCGGGATTTTGCTTTTCAGTTTTTCCAGCAGGTCGCTGTAACTGCCGGCATGTTCGGAAACCGAACCGTCGCCGGGCATGTAAATAACCGATGTGACCACGCGGTCGATAAAGTCGCGGTCGTGGCTTACCAGCAGAATGGTTCCCTCGTATTCGTCCAGAACCTCCTGCAAAAGGTCAAGCGTATCCATGTCCAAATCGTTGGTCGGTTCGTCCAGTACCAGAAAATTGGAGGGCTGAGCCAGCGCGACGGCCAGCATCAGACGGTTTTTTTCGCCGCCGGAAAGCGCCGAAACAGGACACTGCGCCTGATCGGGACGAAACAGAAAGTCTTTCAGATAAGCCACTACATGACGGTACGAACCGCGGACGAAAATATGGTCGCCTTCGTTGCAAAGCGTTTTCCAAAGTGTTTTTTTCGGGTCCAGGGTCAGCCGGTTTTGGTCAAAATAGGCTTCTTCCAGATTTTTGCCGATACGGACATGCCCGCTGTCAGGTTCCAGACGCTTGGTCAGCAGCTTGATAAGCGTGGTCTTTCCCGCGCCGTTGGGGCCGACGATACCGATTTTGTTGCCTTTGATGATACGGGTTGAAAAGTCTTTGACGATTTCCCTGTCGCCGAAAGCCTTGCAGACGTGTTTGGCCTCGATGACCATTTTCGAGCGCAGTTCCCCTTCTTCGACCTCCAGTTTGACCGAACCGATTTGCCTAATCTGTTCGCGGCGTTCCTGACGCAGCTGCTGCAGCCGGCGCAGACGCCCCTGATTGCGTTTGCGTCGGGCGGTTACGCCTTTGTGCAGCCATTCGGTTTCTTCCTCGATTTTCTTGTTAAGATACTTTTGTTCGATGATTTCCTGGTCAATAACCTGTTCCTGCCACTCTTCAAAATAGCGGAAACCTTTGTTGTTGCGGCGCAAAATGCCGCGGTCGAGCCAGAAGGTTGTCCGGGAGGTGTTGCTCAAAAACATCCGGTCATGGCTGATGAGAATGACCGCGCCGCGAAAATCGGCGATGATTTTTTCAAGTTTTTCAATTGTGGGCATATCCAGATGGTTGGTCGGTTCGTCCAGGAGCAAAATGTCCGGTTCGTTAATCAACGCTTTGGCCAGAGCGGCTTTTTTCCGTTCGCCGCCGGAAGATTGCTCGGGGCTTTGCGCGGCGCGGATGTCAAACTGCTCAATCAGGATGTCTGCGCGGTATTCCTGACCGCGCTCATGTTCGGGCAGGCCGGAAAGCACAACCTCGCGCAGCGTGGCGTAACCGGAAAAGTCCGGATCCTGCGGCATATAGGAAACCTTGACGCCGGGCTGAACGAAAATTTCGCCGGCATCGGGTTCAATGTCGCGGGCAATTACTTTCAGCAGCGTCGACTTGCCGCAGCCGTTGCGGCCGACCAGCGAGATTTTGTCGCCGCGGTTGATATAAAGTTCAACATTGGTAAACAGCTCGTTGGTGCCGAAAGACAAACGGGCGCCTTTGATAGTCAGAATCGGCGGTTCAAACATGGCTTACAGATTGTCCTCGACCAGTTGCGTGCCTTCAATCTGCCACTCGATTCCCTTGGCGGCCCACAGGAAAAAGTCGCTGATTTTTTCCTCCTTAAGGCCGCTGCAGGTGCCGATTTGATAGATGGTCTGAATTTCCTCGTCGGTCAGCTCGTGGTCGGCCAGCGCCAGCAGAATCATCTCGCGCAGGATAAAACGCTTGACTTTGATATCGCCGATTCCCTTGATGTCTTTGGCCAGTTCTCCGGCCGTTTTAACCTTTTTGGCGCTGCGAAAATCTTTTTTGCTCAGGCCGATTTCGGCCATTTGTGTTTCCATATATTCTTTCTTTGCGTCGTTGTTGCTTTTGCCGACGTTCAGAATAAAGGCCAACGCTTCCATATAGACGTTTTTTTCGTCAACCGACAAGTCTCTGCTAAAAAACAGCATTAAGTTTCCCCATTCAAAATTTCTTTGTTTGAAATACTTATACATTAAAAATAAAGATTTGCAAAAAGAAATAAATCAATTATATAATACCGAAAAGTTAAAAAGACGAAATTCTCTCAGGAGCTTTAAGCACATGCCTTTAAAAATCGAACTTAAACCGCACGAAAGCATCATTATCGGCGAATCTCTCATTACCAATGACGGCGAGCGCACCCGTTTTTATATTGAAGGCAATGTTCCCATCCTGCGCGAGAAGTTTATTCTGCGCGAAAAAGAGGCTAATACGCCCTGCAAACGCGTTTATTTTGTCGTTCAGCAGATGTATCTGGCCAAAGATCCGACCCCGCTGCAGCCGATTTATCTGGAATATGTCCGCGATTTGCAGTCGGCCGCGCCGAGTCTGATTCCTTATATTGCGCCGATTAATGAAAACATCATTAACAACGACTACTATTCGGCTATCAAAAACGCCGACCGTCTGGTTAAGAAAGAAGAGGAATTTTTCGGCAAACTCTGAACCCTGCCGCTTTTCTCCGATTAATGTTTTATTTACGTTTGCCCTCTAAGATGAGTCAATAAAGTATTGAGCTGATACTTTTTTTGTGCTAAAATAAATTCTGTAATGTCAGTAAGACATCGCAGATAATGTGTTCAAAAGTATTTTGGAGAAAGACCATGGCAGATATTTCATTAACAGCAAGCATGCGTTCCAACCTGCTTTCCTTGCAGCAGACGCAGAGCTTGATGGATACCACTCAGGAAAGACTTTCCACCGGTAAAAAAGTAAACTCGGCGATTGACAACCCGTCATCGTATTACACCGCGCAGTCCCTGACCAACCGCGCCAGCGACCTGAGCTCGCTGTTGGACAGCATGGGCCAGGCGGTTCAGACGATTCAGGCAGCCAACGAAGGTATTGAGGCGATTACCGAATTTGCCTCGCAGGCAAAGGCGATTGCCAACTCTGCGAATGATACTTCTGACGGAGCATCTATTGAAAACTACATGAAACAGTTCGACGAAATTCTGAAACAGATTGACGGTATCGCGAAAGACTCCGGTTACAAGGGCGTCAACCTTTTGGGCGGTAAAGATCAGGAACTGAAGGTCGTCTTCAACGAAGACCGTTCTTCTTCTCTGACCGTTAAGGGTGATGACGCTTCTTCCGCAGGTCTGGGACTTGAGGCTTCTGACGGCAAATGGGCTACCAAAACGGATAAAACTGCAACGGAGTATGCAACGAACCTGAAAAAAGATGCCGGTGATTTCGTTTATAAAGACGGTAAGGTTTACGAGGTTGCCAAAGCAATTGATGGTACGACAACCCAGCATGATTTTGATACTTTGGTTGCCGATGGTTCTCTGGTTGCAACGGAATACACCACAACCGACGGAAACTTTAAAGAAGTAAACATCGACAAAGACGCCATCAGCAAATCCATTACGCAGGTCGAAGACGCCGTTTCCAAACTGCGTAACATGGCTTCGGTATTCGGTAACAACTACTCGATTGTTGAGAACCGCGAAGAGTTCACCGAGAACCTGATTAACGTTCTTGAAGAAGGCGCCGATAAGCTGACGCTGGCCGACATGAACGAAGAGTCCGCAAACATGCTGGCTCTGCAGACCAGACAGCAATTGGCGATTAACTCTCTGAGCCTTGCTTCTCAGGCAGCTCAGTCGGTTCTGAGCCTGTTCTAAGACAGAACAATAATATTTTGAAAAGGCGGGAGAAATCCTGCCTTTTCTTTTTTATCATGTCCGTTTTTCTTATTTTTGTCATTCCGGTGCTTGACCCGGCAATCCGTAGTCTGGATGTCCGGGTTAAACCCGGGTATGGCAGAAAGAAAAAAGAATGGCAAAAAGGACAATGCACTCCTCCCGCTCTTTATTTGTACAAAATTTTTGGCACGTCGTTTGCATATAAATTCTGCATAACAAACCGTTTGAACAAAATTTGCAGGCTTTATAAGAAGGTAGTTATAAACCGTAGGTTCAAATGGTATTGACAATTATTAATAAATGGTAAAAACTTTTGTTAATAAAAATTATAAATTTTGAGATAAGTTTTGGCTCGCCGGTGTGGTAAAAAGGAGCTGACACTGCAAAAATCAAGGCTTGTCGGGGATTAACAAAATATTTGGAGAAAACTATGGCAGATATTTCATTAACAGCAAGCATGCGTTCTAACCTGCTCTCCTTGCAGCAGACTCAGGACCTGATGGATATGACACAGGAGCGGTTATCCACAGGTAAAAAAGTCAATTCGGCGATCGACAACCCGTCGTCTTACTATACTGCGCAGTCTTTGACTAACCGCGCCAGCGACCTGAACGCCCTGCTTG
>OGKF01000477.1_pt1 | contig 23019 bp, 20 predicted proteins | sample 1572391 | NCBI WGS metagenome assembly OGKF01 (sample SAMEA2582095, study PRJEB24529) | metagenome | biome: Human gut stool | place: China | collected 2011
AATGAGTAGTGACATCCTCAATGCATGAGCCACCACAGAAGTAGATACTCATGAGGGAACGGACGATTTCACTGTACTGATAACCGAACGAGCTACACCTTAGACCGAGTGTCGAGTCGATTACAGATGACAATGTGGAGTCAAATTGCTCCATGATTGAAAATATTCCTCCAAAAGGAGTGAGCTTCTCGGATTTTATTTGTATTTTTGCCATGCCTGATGAGGTTTTGTTTGATTATTTTTTTGCAACACTAAGTTAAGTGAATCCTCTGACATGGCAAAATCCTGAGCAACTTTTTGTTGCTCAGGTACTTAAAAAAATATTTTATAATAGTGTTGCGGAATTAAGGTTAAAGATTATTTGTTCTTTACAAAAAAAATATTTAACTTTACCCCCGTTTTAGCACACGCCGATAACTTCATATGTGGAGTAATTAGGGTGGGTTGAGACACGACATGTAAAAAAGGCGTTTGCAAACGTCTTGTCTTTGACGTATAAGAATCTCGCAAATTCAAACGATATAGTCAGAGCGCAAGGCAACGTGAACGCCCCGGGATGTGAATTCATTTCGCACTCATTTGTATGCTTCGCAGAGAGTAAGCTGGATTATATTTGCATGACAAATGTAGTGTGTATATTCATATCGGCGTGGGCTATAACGTTGTCCGTTCTTCAATATCGGGCAATGCGAGAGCCTTTAGACGTGGGACGGACGGCAGAAGTACCCACGCTTTTTTTGTGCCGTAAAAAATTTAATACCAAAAACTATCCGTTTGAGGGTGCTGGCGGTGACTTATTTTATTGCGGCTATGAAAATGAAACCAAAATTAAAACTGCAGAATCTTTTGTTGGCTGTTTCGGGCTGTGTGGCCTTTATTTCATGTGTTAGTGGTAATACATATAATACATATGTACCAGAATCAACAGAAGAATATTTTAAAGATATTGAAGATTTTGATGAAACGTATTTTAGACATGGTGGTGAGGATATAGATGACGAACTTGTACTTTATGTGGATTATTCTACGTGTAATGTGCTCGGACAGAACTCGCCGTTCTATCAAGCTTTGGTACCATCGTGGGTTGATGCGGCAGACGAATACTATTCAATAAAGGGTGCTCAGATAACTAAAGAAGAAGGCAATGTTTTTAGCCTGTTGAAGTCAATAACCAACTATGACTACGCTGATCTGAAGACAGCTGCCGAAAAGATGGCCGAGAGCCGCAACGAGTCGGTACTTCTTACCGACGGCGAGTATTTCCAGAAGTCAATAGCCCTCGGCAACGTCAACAACCCTTACCTTAAAGACGCCTTTACCAAATGGCTGAAGAAAGGGCACGATATTTACATCTTTTCAGAGCCGTATCAAGAACCTTATAAAGGAGCAATATATAATAAGAAGCGCTTTTACATAATATTCACAGACTCGAGGCTTGAAGGCAACATCTATGATAAAATAACCCAGACAGTGAAGCTTGAGGCCTATCCGCAGGTGGAGATGTTCCACCTTTCGGCAAGTCACCCGGCATTGGCAGCAGAAAGCACGCATACTACGCCCAACGAAATGCTTAGCGCACAGGTGAAAGGCTTCGGCACGTTCGAGGCTCAGGAGTGGCAGGTTGACTGGGAAGATGCCATTGAGCCTTACATCGTCAATGCCGTGTCAAACAGCACAGGGCAACCGTTGCCTGACGGGGCGGCATTCACCGGCAAGCTGAAAATCGACCGCAACAGCTTCGGCGGCTACCGTATTACCGATGTGACGGTGCGTTCGTATGACATAAGCCAAGAATTCACAAATTTCTGCAACGCAAAGAACGCAGGGCAGAAGGTTGGCGGAAAGATAACACCGACTGAATACAAGAACTTTGTTAAGATAGACGAAAGCGAATTTAAGAAGCACGGTGTGATAGACCTGCATTTCGACACGCAGAACTTTGACCCGTCGATACTCACAGGCGCCCCATGCACTTATTTCAAGCTTGACATTTGCATATCAAGCACCGAAAACATCTTTAAACAGTATGAGGCGATGTTTACGTTCGACAGCATCGACCAGCCTGGACAAAAAAACGTCTCGTTGGCCGAGAGCATAAAGCAATGCCTTGCCGAGCCGTCAATCAAGGATATGATGGCCACCAGTCCCATTTACACAATTTACGTTAAAGCAAACAAACGATAATCAACTAAAAAACAATAATCATGATACCTGTAACTAATTTACAACAAGTAGAACAACTGATGGACAGCACGATGATTTACGCTGTCATAGTGTCAATAGTGGCCATCGCCTTGGCCTTCCTCGTAGCCAACCTTTTCCCGTGGGAAGGCGGCAACGACCGTTCATACATAAAACGCCGCATAGCATACATCATTATAGGCGTGGTGGCCGTGCTCGGCTTCTGGCTGTATAACGACCTCGTAGTGACCGACACCATACGCAACGTCGGCTTCCAGAGTATGTTCAAGGCCTGCAACACCAAGTGTCTTTTCATAAACCTCGGCATTTACGTCGTGGTAGGCGTGGCGTTGATGTTTGTGTTCCGCCGTACAAAGTTCGGCTCTATATTGGGCAAGGTAAAAAAATGACAAGCGTATGGCACGACAATATTTTGTTTTAGGAATAGGCGGCACAGGGATGAGGTGCATAGAGGCGCTCATCCACTTGTGTGCGATGGGGATGTTCGACGACACTGAAATACACCTCCTTGCGCTCGACACCGACAAGAACAACGGCAACTTCTCACGCCTCAAGGAACTGAAAGACGCTTACCTCGAGGCCAAAGGCCGTGACAAGGCAGCACGCACGGCGCTGAAAGACACGTTCTTCTCAGCCAATATAAAGTATTATGAGTTCAGTCCCGATTACGAGAACAAAAGCAGCTTTAAGGCTGTGTTCGACTATGACACGACCCAATACAACAATCGCGAGGAAGCCGATTTGGCCGACTTGGTGCTGACAAAACAGGTTGAGGACTTTAACCTGCGTCACGGCTACCGCGCCCAGACCCATCTCGGCTCGATGATGATGTACCACTCAATCATTGAGGCGGCGCAGTCACAGGCCGGTAACGACATGAAAAACTTTCTCAGTGAACTGACGAAGGCCTCGCAAAACGGCAACCCGCGCGTGTTCATCCTCGGTTCGGTGTTCGGCGGCACGGGGGCGTCGTCAATCCCAATCATACCGCAAGCCATAGCCAAGGCCGCCGAGATAATGAGCAACGGTGCGGCCAATGTGCTGCAAAGCGTGTATTTCGGCTCAACGCTGCTAACGGCTTACTTCAGTTTCAACACACCAAATTCCACCGAACTGGAAAACCAGAAAGTGATAGCCACGAGCGACAAGTTCGCCCTCAACTCACAGGTGGCCATGATGTTTTACGACGACGACACAACCGTGAAACAGACCTACCAGAGGTTTTACATGATAGGCACCGACAATATGGCATGGAACCCGATGGCGCGTAAAGAAGGCAACGCGCAACAGACTATCACCGGAGGCTCGGAACAGAAGAACGACTCACACTATATAGAACTTCTTGCCGCCTCGGCCGCCCTTGACTTCTATAACGCTGACGAAAGCAAGCTCGCAGAGAACAAGCGGCTGACCAACACCGAATATCTCTACCGCGCCGTTGCCGACGACGGCCGCCTCGACTTTGCCGACTTTGTAGGCACTGAAAGGGAAAAGGAATTCTGCCAGAAGTTCGGTATGCTGATAGTCTTCGCACTGTATTGCAACGGTGAAGACGATTTCGTGGAGAGTGTACGTTCAGGCAACCAGAAAGAAATACAAGAGTTTAAGGACATTGACGTCAACCAGGTGGAAGCCCTGAAAAACTATTTCCGCCTGTTCTTCGTAAGGAAGACAGGTGGTGGCAGCCTCGAGGAAGGCTGGCTGAAGCAGGTGTACCGCTCGGCTGGCAGTGACGACAAGTTCCTGTTCAACACCTCACTGTTCAACCCAACATCTTACAAGGAACTGATGAAGATGGATTGGAACGACTCTTTATACCGTAACGAAGGCACGGGCAAGGATAACAAGTTCAAGACCGGTCTGTTCGGCTCGAAGTTCAACTCGTTCAAGAAGGAATTCATCAGCGAGAGAGACAGCAACAAGTCGTGGCAAAACATCACAAACAAAGGCGAACAGCTTTATAAGTTGGTGTTTGACACGCTGGCAAAATTATATAAGTTTAAATAAAAAAGAAAGGAAGGAGCAAGAGGGGTAAGAGTAATTGTATGTGTAAAAAAACATTTGTTCAACCTTCTTTAACTTCTTTAATTTCCAAAAAGAAAGAGCCATGTCAAAAGCATTATTGATAAAAAGTTACACAGACATAACCACGGGTGGTAAAGGCGTATGGAACGACCTTAACATGGCTGTGTCATACATACAAGGCATAGAGACGGGGAAAATCCTTGAAGGCCTGACGGCAGAGAAGTTGGGCACCTTGATTTCAGGAGTGCCTACGCCATGGGCGAGGGCCAAGCTGTTCAAATTCGCCATGCAGACCTTGGCTGCGCCCGACCCTAACATCAACCAAGCCGGATTATGGCAGTTTTATGGCCTGTTGTACAACGAGTGGAAAGGACTCTTGGCCGTAATAGCCCTCTTCCCCGATCGCGTGCGCTTCTCCAATCCGTTGAAGATGAACGTCAAGGGAGACGATTACGACATCGCCTCGGCATTCGGGCGTATGCTCTTTGACGAAAAAGACCTGTGGAACGACCAGGACGACCCCGACCCTGACCGCCAGCCATACATCCATCTTATATATTACCGCGACCACCTCGTAGGCGGCACCTCGCCGTTCACCGGCGTTTTCACCGGCGTTGATTACACAAATATAGGCCAGGACGCCAGCGACATATCATGGTACAGAGAAGGCAAGTTCGATGACCCAACGAAATTCCTCACTCCAGACCAGTTGCAAAAGGTTTATCTCTTCGTGAAGAACATGAACTGCAACATCGACGCCTTTGAGAAAAAAATAAACTCACAGCGTGGTAACAAGAGACCGGTCAGTATCGGCGGTTTCAAGAAAATGAGCCGCGACTGGGAGAACATACTGATGCAGCGCGGCGGAGGCAGGTTGAGGGACAAAGGTCCGATAGCCAAGTATCCTAACTTGGCCAATCCCTTCTCGCTGTTGTTTAAGAGCGACGTGCCCGTTTATATGAAGCCTGACTTCACTTTCACTTATTCTAACGACGGCGATTACCAGAAAATAGGCGACATACAAAGCCTCTTGAGCGACGACAAATATGTGATTGGTTGGACAGAGGAAGCCAACGAACGCCCGAAGCTCGCCGGCGGGTCGGTGTTTCTGCTCAGGGCGAAAGACATACAAAACGGTGACACAAATTATTTCTCGCTGCCGTTGTCAGAGCGCGGCGTTGAAATATTTAAGAACAGTTTATCAAGCCTTCTCGGATACATCGATGGAGGCAACACAAAACTTACCGCCCAGCTTACTGACTCGGGACAGCTGGCCGTGACTCTCGTAGTGGAAATAGACGGACAGTCAGTGACACTGAACACGCGCGAGTATGAAATCGACTGGATGACAGACCTTGGTCACGTAATAATGTGGCCTGACTTCGTGTCAAATAAATGGAACAAGTATTACCTCTATTCCGAGTTCACTTCAGAAGCTAAGGAACGGTTTACCCCGATATTCAAGACAGCCGGCAAAGACGGGGATTTTGTCCACACTATCGACGGCGATTTCTTTACTGGGGATTATGAGCTTAAGCCTGACGAGGAAAAGAAGGTGAAAGTGACAAGACTCCTGACATATCCGCCTGGACAAGGTGACGAGCTGCCGAAGTATAACATAATATCGGCCGATGTGCCGATGGCCGGGCTGTCGGCTACGGTGAAAGATACGGGCAAGGATGTGCATGCAGGCTTCTTGATGTTCCGTCCGCAGGTGGTGAAAGACCTTTCAGATAAAGACCTTCGCGGTAAAGCTGTTGTTGGCATAGATTTCGGCAGCAACAACACTTGCGTGTATTTCAAAGATGGGGACAGGAATGCCGAACCTGTGGCTTTCGAGAACAACCGCATGGTGCTCGTTGGCAAGGAAAACACCAATCCTCGTTCAGTGGCCGAAATCAATGAACTGTTGTTCTTCAGTAACTATCCTTCAGCCAACGGCCAGTTGAAGTCATGGCTGCATGAGCATGACCCGAGGTATTATGATGCAGGTCAGGAAGGCGACGAAATAGTAGGAGGGGTGCCGGTGAACAGGCCTAACGTGCGTGTATGCGACATGGATGATTATGAGATAACCACTCAGGCCGGCAAGTTGCATTACAACATGAAATGGCTTGACGACGACCGTGGCCGAAGGCGGAAAAGGGCTTTCATCAAGTCAGTGTGGCTTAATGTCTGCGCATACCTTTATAAGAAAAACATCTGTCCTGTACGCATTGTATGGAGCTATCCCGGTTCGATGATGGAAGCCGACATATCCGAGATGACGAAAATATTTGAAGAAGCTTGGAAGATAACACCTATAGTTGGAACAAGTAAATTCATGCCCGATGACTATGAAATTCCAACTGAGGCGGAGGCTGTGTGCAGCTTTGCGTTGTCACAAGACTTCGGCCTGACGCGCAACAAAATGTTCCTCGGCATCGACGTTGGAGGCAGCACAAGTGACATACTGCTTCTTGCCAACGATGTGAACAACGGCAACAAGCCGACGCTATACAGGGAAAGCTCTGTCCGCCTGGCGGCCGGGGTGTTCTTCAACGCCGTGATAAAGTCGAGACAGTTCCGCGAGGCTCTCTATAACTTCCATGAGAGCAAGAAGACCGACGTGTACGTCGCCAATATCAAGGAGATGCTCGATGAACCTAAAAAAGCCCCGTATTACCTGAACAGCATTTTCGACCAGCTCAAGAGTACGGACGACTATGAGGAGTTTTACACTTCGATAGACCAAGATGCCAAGTTCGTATTCACCATCCCGGCATACGTCACAGGCTTGCTTCTCTTTTATTCTGGAATGCTCATAGGAAACACCGTTAAGGCCGAAAACTTGGACATCGACAGTGTTGACATATTGTCGTTCGGCAAGGGCGGGCGCCTGTTCCATTGGTTGCGCAACTCAGCCGGCGGACGTGCTGCTTCGGAATATTATGCAGAATGTTTGAACGCCGGTGTAGGTCTTGTCATCGACAAGGAAATGAAAGTTAAATACCGTAGCGAAATCGAGGTAGACAACAAGGCCGAGGTGGCCAAGGGTTTGGTGGAAGAGTCCAAAGTTGAGAAAAAAGGTGCACATACAGACTCTGACATCTGTGGTGAAGAGAATGTGAGATATATTGACTCTGAAGGTACGCCGAAGGAGATACGCACCGAAACGGAGTTGACCGGTGATTATTTTGCCAACGACATGAGCAACTTCGACTTTTCTGGCGTGCCGAATTTCGAGAAGTTCATGAACATCTTCATCGACTTTGTAAGCCGCAGGACGCATCTATATCCGCAGGCCGACAAAGACCTTCGCGACGACATAGCCGACTTGCCGGCTAGCATTGCCGCTTACATAAAGAAATACGACACGGAGTACATGAAAGTGCGCAAGAACCAGGACAACGGCTTCAAGTACCACCAGCCGCTAATAATAGCAGAGGGCATCTGTTTCCTCAACAAAACATTGATACAAAAAGCATTCAACCAATAATGTGACGGATGAAGGTTCTGACACTATATGTAGATAAATGGTACATCACCGGGGCCGTGTGCTCCGATGGTGTGCCACGCATCGTGAAACCTCGCAGCCGGGACGACCGTTTTTGGCTGTACTTTTATGAAGACACGGTTAATGACAAAGTAATATACGGCAAGAACAACAAGCCTCATTTTCATAACCGTGAGAATCATTATTACGGAGATGTCTTTTCCCTTATAGTGTACGATGAAAACACGTTCACTATATATAACATGAAAAAGACTATGGCTGACATCTTCAAGTTTTCGGGCATAATCGGCGAATTGAGAGATGCCGTCGGAGCTGGTGACAATCAGACAGTCGATGTGTACCTCTCGTTCTCGAAAGATGTGTCGTATGCGGCAAGGCGAGTGTTCATAAATAAAGTGCTCGAACAAGAGAATTTCACAGTGAAAGAGTCGGCCGCCCACATAGAGCACTTAGCGTTGGAATATGCCGTGAGGCATAAACGGCTGGGTGACGAGGGTTGTTACATCACTTTGAACGCTTGCAACGAGAACCTTGTCCACTCAATCTATGAGTACAAGGAAGGGCTGTTCAACAGACGGAGCGAAAAGAGCCTTGATGGCTTCGGCACCGACCTCCGCGGCAGGGCCATCCTTGAAAGTGTGGTGCACAGCATCAACAGGAGCGAACATTTCCTCCAAAGCATGGAGGATTTTGAGCGGGAGTACATCCGTCTGGCACAATACGTTGACGACTGGGTTGTGCGTCTTAACAACGCAAAGCCAGGGCGGCCTGTGAAAATACCCGATGTCAGCCTGTCGGCCAACATAGACAAAAAATACAGTCCTGTAATACTGAAAAAAGACATCGACGCCCGGACTTCTGTAAGCGTGGATAACATTATCAGGGAAATTGCCAACTCTGTTAAGGAAAACGACATTTCGGGAGAAGACATAAAAGGCATAGTGTTCATAGGCGACACATTTACAAATACCCAGTTCACCGAAGCGCTGAAAAGGAGATACATCTTGCCTGAGAGTGGCTATGTGTTCTATAACACGGAGGATTTGCCCAATATCGTTTCGGTATATACCGTGATGGACTGCACCCAATTCTCTGTTGCTGCTAAAGATATGAGCGCCAAAGGCGATGCCGAGCTCAAGAGTACGCAAATGGCCAAGGAAGAAGCCCGCCGTAAGGAAGAGGCCGAGCGCCAGGCTAAAGAGCGTGAAGAGAAAGTACTGGCCGAACGTGAAAGGAAAATGCGCTATGAGAACGCGATGAACGAGGCTGACGACGCTTATAAGAAAGAAGATTACGTCGCTATGCGAGACTGGGCCGACGAAGCCCTGAAAAACAATTCGGGCGATGCGGACGCGACAGAGAAAAAGGAAGAAGCCCTGAGGCTGATTGCCGAGCAGGAAATGCGCCAGAAACAATATGCCGACGCAATAAAAAAAGCACAGGCAAGCCTGAAAGAAGGCCGGTGGCAAGACGCACTCTCGCAAAGCGAACAGGCTCTTGCTTGCATGAAAGATTCGGCAGAAGCTAAACGCATACAGACGGAGGCCAAGAAACAAATAACCTTGACTGGAAAGATAGATACAGGACTGTCGCGCGCTGACCTTCTGATGTCGCAGCGGCAGTATGCCAAGGCTCTCGAAGAACTGAAGGCCGTCGCAGTTTTGGACAAAGGCAACGCCTTGGTAAAGGAGAAAACAGCCGAGGTCCAACGCCTGCTTGATGAAAGCCTGGCAACGGTAAAGACGTTGCGTGCGGCTTACGACAAGACCAAGGCCGCCGGCAACATGGAAGAGGCTATAAACGCCTGCCGTATGCTTGCCGACGCCGACGCCGGCAACCAGCAGCAATGGCTGGCCGAGGTCGAAAGCCTAAAGGCGGAGAAAGAAAAAGCCGAGGCTGCGGAGCGGCTGTGGAAGGAACTGTCTGACAAGGCTTGGGACGCCAACTTCAACGAACAGTGGGCCGACACTGTGAAATACGCCACGGCAGCATTGAAAATAAAGGAAGATGGAAAGTTGAAAACCTGTTTGGACAAAGCTAAGGAGAAACTTAGAAAACAAGAGGACGAGCAAGCATATACGGGCGAAATAAACAAGGTTAAAGGCTTCATTGTAGACAAGAGGTTTGACGAGGCTAAACATCTTCTGTCGTCGTTGGAAAAGCAATATCCTGAACGCAAAGCAGAACTAAAAGAACTGTTCAGGCAGATATTCAAGGCGGAAAGTTCTGAAAGTTTCTTCGATACGCAGGAAACGCCGGAAGATGACGCTGTGAAAAAGCCCGTAGTGGTAAAAGGTTTCACCAAGGACGGTGCTCAGAAGACGAAAAAGCCTTTGGACGACGACTTTTTCGGCAATACGCAAAAAGTTGAAAAGAAGACCGGCAACCCCACAAGGAAAAAGCCTGTGGGGAAACCGACTGAAACCGCGAAAGTAACAGCTGCTCTCGACTTCTTCAGCGAGCCGCTGAAGTCTGGCAATAAAGGCAGCGGGACTGTGCAGAAGAAGCCCGCGAGCACAGTGAAAAAAGCCGGACGCACGGGCGACGACTTCTTCGACAGCGACACATGGAGCGGCAAGCCCGGCGGCAAGAGCGGCGGCTTCGATTTCTGACTGTGGCCTGAAGCCTTGCAAAAAGATACCTGACGGTCTGCGGAAGGGCTCATGAACCACGACGGAAGGACACAAAGCGCAGGCAAAGCCTTAAAGGCTTAAGGATGAGGGCATTATTAACCAATAAAAAGATACGATTATGGCTGAAGTGAAATTAAAAAAGAAAATTTGCCTTAAGCGCAAGGAAAAACCGGCGGAGTTTGTCTTTACAAAATACCTTAAGATAAAGTTGCTTTGGAAGACTAAGACAGACCTCGACCTGTGTATTTTCTTCACGACGAAAGACGGACAGGCTGGCGGTGTGTTCTCGTCGATGTTCCGCCAGAAGAAGAGCGACATGGGTTCGCTCGAAGAGTTCCCTTACATGGAGCATACGGGCGACAAGGCAGAGCCGTCTGAGGGAGGCGAAAGCGTGGAGCAAATCAACATCGCCAAGCTCGACGACATTGACACGGCCAACGTGGTGGTGCTCAACTACGGCAAGGCCATCGACGGCGAGGAGGTGAACTTCGCCCAAGACTCCGGCCGCGTGGAGATACAAAGCAGCGAGGGCGATTATTTCGAGGTGGCCATCGACGCCGACCAGCCTGGCCACGTCTACCATGTATGCTCAATAAAGAACCGCGACGGCAAGAACGGCGTGGTGAACGAGGGTGTTGTGATGGACCTCGGAACGGCTTTCGAGCGCATACCTGGCTTTTCGCTTATTTGTGAATAACTTATTTATTAACTTTTAAAAAATTTGCTTTATGGTTGAATTAAAAAAGAAAATCACTCTTCGTAAGAAGACTGAGTCAGTGGCTTTCACATTCTCGGGAAAGCTGAAGGTGAAACTCTTGTGGACATCAGACACAGACCTTGACCTGTGTCTCTTTTTCAAGAAAAAGGACGGAAACATAGGCGGGGTGTTCTCAAATGAATACCGAAATAAAAAGAGCGACCTTGGCGCGCTTGACAAATTCCCATATATGCTGCATCTTGGCGACGCAAAAGAACCGACGCCGGGCGGCGAAGAAAGTGAGCAAATCAACATCGCCAAGCTCGACGACATTGACACTGCTTACATCTGCATTGTAAATTACGGTGCGGCAATAGAAGGCGATGACGTGACATACGCCGACGAAGGCGGACGTGTTGAAATCCAAAGCGACTCAGGCGATTACCTTGAGGTGCCTGCTGACTCGAAAGACGAAGGCCATGTTTATTGCGTATGCTCAATCAACAACAATAACGGCGAATTTGCATTGAAAAACGAAAGCCGTGTGATGAGTTTGGATGAAGCATACAAGCAGATACCTGGTTTTTCTCTTATAGTAGACGAATAGTATGGTAGAACTGAAAAAGAAAGTAACGTTGAAAGCCAAAACTCCAGGCATCGCCAATTCTGAAAGCCCTGCCGGCGAGAAGGTTACGCTGAAGAAAAAGACGCCCGGCACAGAGCCGGTTAGCCCGGCGGAGTCTACGCCCGGCGGTACGAAACCTGCTGGTGGCGGTAACCAAGGCGGCACGGACTTGACATCAGGCGGCAGCCAAGGAGGTGGCGCCGGCAAGTGGATTGCCATTATCGTGGTAATCCTTATAGTGGCCGGGCTGGCGTATTATTTCACGCATAAAGGCGACGGTGAAAGCACTCCGGCAAAGCCCGGAACGACGCTTGTGGCCGACAGCACACAAAACGCACAAGCTGACTCGACGACTGAAGCGGCCGACAGCACGCAAAGCGATGAAGCAACCGCAGGGGACGCCTCGGAAGAGAACGTTGAGGCTCCGGCTCCTGACGGTGCAGCCGATGCGGCAGGTCAGCCCGCCAAGTCAGGTACGGCGAATGCCGGGCCGGCCGGAGTTGATGCCGCCCAGGCATCAACGGTGGGCGGAGACGTGGAAGAGCTGGCACGTGAAGTAATCCGCGGAAAGTACGGTAACGGTGAGGTGCGCAAGCAGCAACTCGGCGACCGCTATGCCGAAATCCAGGCCCGTGTCAACGAGATTTACCGTAAAGGACTTGTAAAATGACTTTAAATATGGACAGGTTGCACTGCACCACGTTATGCGGGCGGCAGCCTGTCCATATTAAATAAAAATAAAGGATGATGGCAATATCAATCATTGTTGGCTTATGCGTATGGCTTGTCTTGCCAATCATGTTCGGCGGCCGTTTCAGGAAAAAGAAGAACAAGAAAGCATTTGCCATGTTTTGTAAGATTGTCGGGATAGTTATCATTGCATTCGGTATAATTAATCACATTGTTTTCTGAGTATGGAAAAGCTTTATCTGCTTATTTGCATGGCGGCGGTGTTGTTGTCGTGCTCGGGCAAGCCTGCCGGCGTATCCCGTGAACGCCAGGAATACACAGGGCAGCAAGAAGCGTTGTTGCAGCAGGGATGGACAGCCGGGCCTGTTGAGAATGGCGATTTGTCAGAGAAATACGGGTATGAGCCCAAGTTCGGCCTGCAAGACAATTATTTCGACATAACTATGGGTGAAGGCAGCAGTGTGGCCGTTAAGATAATGGATGTGGAGACCGACCGTTGCATAAGGTTTGTTTTCGTCAATGAGAACTCCACGGCCACAGTGTCACAAATACCACAAGGAAAATATTACCTGAAACTTGCTTACGGCAGAGACTGGATGCAGCATGACACCGACTCTGTGACCGTAGGCAAGTTCACTACGCACGTTTTTTATGAAAAGAGCCGCAACGTGTTTGATTTCGGCCGGAAGAACTCGTTGCGGGAAGTGAATTACGAATTGAAAAACAACGTCAGGAACGCCTCGGCCGAAAACAACTTCTCGACAGAGCCGATAAGCGAAAGTGAATTTAACTCATAAATTAAAAATATGCAACAGAAACAACATTACACAGGCCTGACTGACAAGGAGGTGCTTGAAAGCCGGGCCAAGCATGGCGTGAACATACTCACACCGCCGGAAAAAGAGCCGTTATGGAAACAATTTCTTGAGAAGTTCAAAGACCCATTAATCATTATATTGATGATTGCCGGTATCTTGTCTATCGGAATTTCATTTTATGAATATTTCGGTTTACATGAAGGTGGAGCTGTCTTTTTTGAGCCTATCGGTATATTTGTAGCGATTCTTTTGGCTACAGGATTAGCATTCTATTTTGAATTGAAAGCTGATAAAGAGTTTACTATCTTGAATCAGGTTAACGATGATGAGCCTGTGGAGGTTATCCGCAACGGCAATGCTACGAAAGTACCCAAGAGGGATATTGTTGTAGGTGATATTGTAATATTGTCGACAGGAGCTGAAATACCTGCTGATGGTGTGCTTCTCGAGAGTGTAAGTCTTAATGTTGACGAGTCTACTCTTACGGGTGAACCTTTGTGTCATAAGAGTGTCTGCGAAGGCGATTTTGACAATGATGCCACATATCCTACCAACAGTGTGAAGAAAGGCACGAAAGTAATGGAGGGACACGGCATATTTTGTGTGACTGAGGTAGGTGATAATACTGAAAACGGTAAAATATTACTCTCTGTTCTTGGCAAGAAAGTCGATAGCAATGATACTAATTTGGATGAAAGGAAAATTGAGGCTGCACAGAAATTGGCTGAAAAGAATGAGATTTCAAGCAGTGTGAAGACACCTCTCAACGAACAGCTTGACGGTCTGAGTGACCTTATCACGAAACTCAGTTACGGTTTTGCAGCTTTTGTCATAATAGGTCGCCTTATAGCCTATTTCTTTATAGGAGATAATTCTCTAGAATGGGCGCATATTACGGCTTATGTATTACAGACGCTGATGATTGCCGTGACGCTTATTGTTGTGGCCGTGCCAGAAGGTTTGCCAATGGCTGTAACCTTAAGTCTTGCTTACAGTATGCGGCGCATGCTTAAGACAAACAATCTTGTGCGCAAGATGCATGCTTGCGAGACTATGGGTGCAACAACCGTTATCTGTACAGACAAGACGGGTACGCTTACACAAAACCAGATGAGCGTTAATGACATAAAGTTCTATGGTCTCAACAGCCAGATGCTAGGAGCTGACAAAAAAAGCGGAATAATAAAAGAGGGTATTGTTTTGAACTCCACTGCGACACTAGACCTGAAAAATCCCTCACGTCCGTCAGTCCTCGGAAATCCTACAGAAGGTGCATTGTTACTTTGGCTTCACAATATGGGTATAAATTATATGAAGCTGAAGGACGCGGCAGAAGTTGTTGAGGAACTGCCTTTTTCGACAGAGCGTAAATATATGGCTACCGTCGTCAAGTCAGCCTTTATACAAGGCAAGAATATTCTCTACGTAAAAGGTGCTCCAGAGATTGTACGTTCTCTTTGTAAGCACGTTGACGGAGATGTAAGTGACGACACTATAACCCGACAATTGACAGAATATCAAAATAAGGCAATGCGCACGCTTGGCTTTGCGTACCAGGTGCTTGAGAATGGCGATAAGACAATAGAAAACGGTAAGGTAGTGGCAGAAAACATGACCTTCCTCGGTATTGTCGCGATAGCAGATCCTGTGCGTAAGGATGTTCCGGCCGCAGTCAAAGAATGTATAAACGCTGGAATAGATATAAAAATAGTAACAGGAGATACTCCTGGAACTGCAAAAGAGATTGGACGGCAAATTGGACTTTGGACAGTAAAAGATGGAGATGAAGCGATAATTACTGGTCCAGAATTTGCAGCTTTATCAGATAGTGAGCTTGACAAGAAAGTTCTTGGCTTGAAGATTATTGCCCGAGCACGGCCTATGGATAAAAAACGTCTTGTTGAATCGTTGCAGCGCAACAGCCAAGTCGTTGCAGTAACGGGTGATGGAACTAACGATGCTCCTGCTCTTAAAGCCGCACATGTAGGATTGTCAATGGGTGACGGAACTTCAGTAGCCAAGGAAGCATCTGACATAACCATTATCGATAACTCGTTCAGCAGTATTGGCCGTGCAGTAATGTGGGGACGTTCACTTTATCAGAATATCCAACGTTTCTTATTGTTCCAGCTTACGGTAAATGTGGCGGCATGTTTTATTGTGCTTGTTGGAGCATTCATGGGTACAGAATCTCCACTTACAGTAACACAAATGCTTTGGGTCAATCTAATCATGGATACATTTGGAGCAATGGCTCTTGCCTCGCTTCCGCCGTCGCGTTCTGTAATGTGTGATAAACCTCGTAATCGTAAGGCTTTCATTCTTACAAAGCCAATGATGAAGGATATTCTTGGTGTGGGCGGTTTCTTTTTCTTGTTGCTCGTAATATTCCTTTATATCTTCCAGCATACGGAAATAACACAAATGACAGATCTTCTGCATTGTCAACTTGGCGAGGCTAATGGTCTGTCTCCGTATGAACAAACCTTACTGTTCTCTATATTCGTATGGACACATCTTTGGTATATGTTTAATACACGTTCATTTGAAACAGGTAAGAGTTTCTTCCAACTGAAGATTAGCAAGGAATTTTTCACTATTGTCGCAATTATTTTTATTGGACAAATTATTATTGTGGAAGTTCTGTTTGATTTCTTTAATTGTACTCCAATGAAATTTTTGGATTGGATAATAATTGTAGTGTTATCTTCTTTTGTACTTTGGATAAGGGAACTATGGCACTTTATTGTTAGAAGATAATTATAAAAATCAGACTGAAGTTTTTGTTATTAATAGAAACTTTAGTCTGATTTTTTTAACCTGTTTTATAAGTTCCAGTATGTTGAATCTTCTTTGACTGTTTCAAAAACGCCATTAAGACTGCCTTTTAGCATTATAATTGCATCATGAATCTGTCTAGATGTAGTTTTTAAATTTTGTTTAAATAGATAAGCGGCACAGACCCCTTTTAAATAGCCGATTTTTTCTAATTCTTCATCAGTATATTCTGGCTTATATTTTTCTAATTCATTTTCTACCTCGTTTAATTTATTTGTTACAGTTAACCAATCTTCTTCATTATAAGTATTACTATTGTTTTTTAGGTCAATACTTATTTCTTCTAATTCTCCGATTGGAGTCTCTTTGTCTTTACATGAATAAAAGCAGAAAAATATCAATACGATTAATAGCAATTTAGTTAAGTTATTCATAACATTAATAGTAATTAAAAACAGTAATAAATATTGCAAATATATAAAAAATATGATTACTATTGTATCGTTAATCAAAAAATAATAAATTATTGTGATAGAATATTTTAACGAGATACACTATAAGACGTTTTATCAGGCACACATGTATCTGTCTGTAGACGACTGCAGGCTTATGGCGCAAGCAATAATCGATGTGCCTAAGAATTGACTTAGCCTGAATGTCTTTGCTAATTTCCTGCTGGCTACCTGCAATCTGCTCAACGATAATTATAATGACCTGATGAAGGTGGCCTATGAACGTAAGGTTGATGGCAAGATGATATATACAGAGCTGAATGCTGATGATGGTCAGGATATGTGCGTCAACTGAATATCGCTTGAATGTATAAACTGATATTGGCTTTGTAAGGCGGTATATACTGATTTGCGTGTGGCGATGATAAATGCGGTTGATATAAATCTCTTGATTAACTTCGATTCTGCAGAATGTGCCTTTATGGGTGAAGATGCAAAAGGTGATAAAGGTGAAAACAAATTTTATAACAAAAATAGACTATGAAATTTAAGAAAATTGATAAGGATGAGCTGGTGGGCAATGTCGTTGTTGGAGGCGTTTTGGCCGGATTGGTATTGAGTGTTCCATTTGAAATGTTGGCAGATGGTGTAAAGAAGATTTATAACCGCATACCTGCCGTTGCAAGAAAGCGCGAGAGACTTAATGCCGAGATTCGTAAACTGGAGCAGATTCTCGGGCTTGAAGGCCGTGATGAAACCTGCGTGCAGTATGATCCTTATTTCTACAGAAATTTTTCACGCGACAGACTTCATTATTATTATGCGCTGAAGAATAAAGTGGAGAGGGGATATAAGAGTCCGGACATTGTCTTGGCAATGAAAATAAAGAAACCTGAAATAAATTTCCTGAATATGCTGGAATCACCTATTTGTCGTGCCAATTCAGGCCCGAGTAAATATATTGTTTATCTGATGGCAGACAAAGGCATTTATAACATCCCTGACGAAGCTGTGCAAAAGGTGCTGAAAGAAGATTTGGGAATGGAGTTGGTAGATGATGACTTTAAGTCTTTAGGTTTGGCTACATTGTCTGAATGCGGACGCCCCGGAGATTATTTCATTATGTCTGCTCCCGGTGAATACCTCTATGAAGATGTTTCATACAAGAATGAGACGATAAAGAAACTGATTGAAGACTTCAGGCAGAGAATTCAGAAGTTGTAATGTTCTTCTTTGTTTATGGAATTGTGCCTTAGTTTTAAGTCCAATACACAATTTTATTTTTTAGCATGCAGATGTGATTTGCAATGTAGACATATAATGTCTTGAAATAATATCGTTTTAGCAAAAGGCATCAAATGGCTTATTAAAACGTGCCCTTTTGCATGCTGAAAGGCCATGTTTTGCAGTGTAAAAGGTATGCTTTTATATGTCAGCGTTTTGTCTTATGCAGATTTTAATATAATGGCATTTATAACGTCTGCTGCACATTCTTGTTGTAATGTTTATGTTCTTGTGTTGATGATACGGGCGAATATATTTTTAAAAGAAACTCATCACTCGTCACATTGCAGCTTAACCTATTGTCGCTCAGCGCGTTATAGCGTGATGAGTTGTCGGCTCAACTCATCACATAACATGGAGACAGCCGATAGTGTGACGAGTTGGAAAGTCAACTCGTCACCTCGTAATGCATTGAATGTCAAACCATTACATGCCGATGTGACGAGTGATGAGTTTCTTTAAAAACTTTTTAATGGTTTGTAAGATTGTGTCCTTTCCTGATCTCGGTTGCCCTTAAACAGTCCTTTCCGTGATTAAAGTTGGCTTCGGTTAAATTTATAACTGTTATGGGTTGACGATATGTTTTAAATATAAACGCTGTTGAATTCTTATTTGTCATTATTTATTTGTAATTTTGTTGCTAGCAAAAACACGAATATGCTTGATAAATGGAGACTGTTTAACATAAAAAGGAAATAGATCTATGGACAAGAAAAATGAAAAAGTAATTGCGAAATATCTGTCAGGAAAGGATGCTGAATATATGTATGAAACATGTGAAGAAACACCGGGCACATGTCCAGTATGCAACAACAGGTTAGAAGACGTGATAAATATGTCTTATAAAATAAGAAAGAAAAAAGGGGATTTATTTTATACCTATGATCTTTTTTGTATAGTGACAGAAACCTTCAAAAGATTTTGCGAAGAAAACAATTATCCTGATTTGACTTTCATACAAATAACGACATCACCGGGATTTTATTATTTTATGCCTGAGGGAATATTTAAAGTGGATGACGTACGCAGCAAAGTTAAATTTATGAACAAGAGAGAGTGCTGCGGTTCTTATGATGAGATTATTTGTTCAAGACCTTTTTATAAAAGCCCCGACTTCATTCTACAAACAGATGATTTCATCCTTCGCACTAATCATAGATTCGGTTCATTTCAAATGAAAACACAATTAGTAATCATTGGACTCAAAACCATGAGAAAAATGCAAGACTATGGAATTAAAGGTATATATTTCCACAATGTATACGAGTAAATGCCAAAAATCCGGGCGAAAAGATTAGATTTATATGAACATACCAGAAATGGTTTACAACTTTTTTGCCCGCTAAGTTTACATTATTATTTATTCTCAAAAATCTTATCGAACACCAGCAAATAAAGAATTATGGCAAAACGAATAGTAACAAAAATCGGATATGTCTTTTGTGTGGAGATAGACAACAAGTATAAATGTTTTTTTCAATATGTGGCAAATGACATGACACAACTGAACAGCTCGGTGATACGAGTATTCAAAAAACATTATCCTATGGATTACGAGCCGGATATTGAGGAAATCGTGAAAGACGATATACATTTTTGTGCCCATACAATACTTAAATTAGGTATTCTGGATAATGTATGGTACAAAGTCGGTAAAAGCAAAAATCTCGGCGAGCCGGATAAGATAATGTTCAGGCTGTTCAGTGAAGGAGATTTTAGCAAAATGACGAAATCATATAACTGGTATGTATGGCAGATTAATAAAGAACATATACGTATCGGTGAACTGACTGGTAAATACAGACACTACAATCTCGGATGGGTGTTTCCATACCATAGTATTATATGCAAAATTAAAACAGACAAATTTGCAATACGGGAATTAGATTAACAACAAAGACAGGATTATGGCAAAACGAATAGTAACAAAAAACAGATTATAAGTGTGTACATAAATAATATTTCTTCATTAAAACGCAAATATACTTGATAAATGGAGACCTGAAATTGTATAGAATATAATTAAATTTATGTTGACATGATTAAAATCACAAAAAAAGCACTTTATACTCTTGTTGCATTATTTTTATTAAACAGTTGCTATATGGATTACGTATATAGCATACGAGTTATAAATTACACGGATAAAAATTACGTGACATACGACTCGTATTATGATTCTTTAGGGGCTTATTGTGACAGTTTGAATTCTAAATTTTACAAAGGATATGACGAAAACAAGAGCAATATCATCGGACTGAATGGTCATTATATAAATAGAAAAGATAACGGACGATTTTCATATCCTGCAAAAAGTATTGAAGGCGTTTTCAGTTACAGCCCGGACGGAAAGATACGCTTTTATTTTATCACAGATTCCGTATTCTTTAACAATCCTTGGGACACAATCGTTAAATATCAGATGTATGACAAGAAACTGACATATACAGCAAAGGAACTTAAATTGGCAGATGGAATTATTGAAGTCAGATAAAAACATGAATAAAGTATGGATAGGATAGCAAAGCTCATTTTAGGTTTATTATTCGGACCGTTATTAGTATTGATTCTTGTTTTGTTTGTCTTTTTACCAATAAGTCATGACCCAAATTATGATTCTGCCGTAACGTATTTCAGTGGCAATGACATAACAATAATAAACTTCACTGACAGTGACATAATATGTTTTTATACATCCTCTGACACAATGGGTGTGCATGGTGACAGCACAAACATAAGAATCATAAAATCATTTGACAAAGAAAAAGAAAAAATAAAGCAACAAAAAGACTTCTATCTCCATGCACATTCTCACCGGACGTACCGTCAAGGCAATATAACAGAACGTTTCTTCAGTCAGAGCTATGACGGCAAAATGCGTTTTTACATAATATCAACTTCCGTATTCTATAATAATCCTTGGGACACAATCGTTAAATACCAAATGTATGACAGAAAAATGACATACACCGCTAAAGAACTTGATTCTGTTATATATGTAAAAATAAAATAATGAAAGTTCATCTGGCATAAAAAACACATGGTCTTGTCGAAACACAAAAATATAAAATAAATGAAAATATAAATGCAATAAACTCATATAAATATGAGAAATATAAGAACTATAGAAGGAGCATTGAATCTTTTTGAGAAAAATGCTATCATACAAGGAGAAGCTATTATTTCTGGCAATTACAAAATTTGTAATAAAACTCATGACATTATAACGAAATGTATAAACTTTCTCAAGAAAAAAATAAAATGGATTTGCTGTTGCCCTATTTAGAACACAAAAATGTCTCTGTCAGATATATAGCCGCATCTGCTTTACTTCCATTATACACAAAAGAAAGTAAAAAGACTCTGAAATGGATAAGGAAAAAGGATAAAAGCATAATCGGACTGAATGCAGAAATAACATTAGATGAGTGGAGAAAAGAAAAATGGATGAAAATCATAAAGAAGTTATGGCCAAAACCCTGTGTACTATGAAAATATAAGATAGAGAACTTTGACAATGTTTATAATGATTTTAGCTGAAAAATAAATTATGGGAAAAATAAAAAACATAGAGGAAGCATTAGCAATATTTGAGGATTGTGCAATTAAACGTGGAATGGCGATTGATGAAGGTTGCTATAAAAAGGCATAGTATAAATTCTGATATATACAACAAAAAAACAGGAAAGCATTTTGCTTTCCTGTCTTCGGTGGGCCATCCAGGGCTTGAACCTGGGACCTCCAGATTATGAGTCTGTTGCTCTAACCAACTGAGCTAAAAGCCCTCTTAAACCTTGCGGTGTTAAGTTTTCGTGTGCAAAGGTATAGCTATTTATTTAAATAACCAAATATTTTTTGCAAAATATGCTTTAAATGACGAAGAAAAGTTGTTTTGCGGTAAAATATTCGTTAAAAAACCATGATTGTGGGCATCTCGTTGATACAATTCAGCGAATTATGTTAACTTTGCAGAATGTAAAATTAACGGACTCATAATGAGGCTTACGGGTCTTGACGGGTCTGTGATGTTCAAGTCGGATTATAATATCAATTCATTATTTATACGTCTTAAATGAGTAACGAATTTAACCCATTATTCACCAATCAGCCCGGGCTGACGGATAATGAAGTGGAAAAGAGCCGTTCGGCGCATGGCGAGAATGTGCTTACACCCCCGGAGAGGACACCCTTGTGGAAACTTTATCTTGAAAAATACAAGGATCCGATAATCAAAATCTTACTTTTTGCAGCTGTTATCTCGCTCGGTCTTGCCGTAATCGAGAACAATTACATTGAGTCTATCGGCATTATCCTTGCCATAATCCTTGCCACCACCATCGGCTTTTACTTCGAGATGGACGCAGCAAAGAAGTTTAATGTGCTTACGGCTCTAGGCGAGGAGTCGCCAGTAAAGGTGCGCCGCAACGGCAAGGTGGTGCAGGTGGCACGCAAGGACATTGTCGTGGGCGACATTGTTATAATAGAAGTCGGCGACGAGATACCTGCCGACGGAACTCTTATCGAGTCGACCGACCTGCAGATAGACGAGTCGTCGCTCACCGGCGAACCTATAATAACAAAGCATGCCGACCCCGACAAGAACGACAAGGAGGCCACTTATCCCTCGTCGAAGGTGCTGCGCAGCACTATGGTGATGAACGGCCGCGGCGTATATCAGGTTACTGAGGTTGGCGATGCTACTGAAATAGGCAAGGTGGCACGCTCAACTACGGAGATGACTTCGGTTAAGACTCCTCTGAACATGCAGCTCGACAAGCTTGCCAAGATGATAAGCAAGTTTGGTGTGGGCATATCAGTGGCAGCATTTGTGATATTCCTCGGCCGCGACATACTGACCGATCCGCACAACCTGTGGCATTCGGACAACTATCTCGGCATGGTGAAGGTGGTGCTCGAATACTTTATGATGGCCGTTACGCTCATCGTGATGTCTGTGCCCGAGGGCATGCCTATGGCCGTTACGCTCAGCTTGGCTCTCAACATGCGCCGCATGCTCAAGAACAACAACCTTGTGCGCAAACTGCATGCCTGCGAGACAATGGGCGCCGTTACGGTGATATGCACCGACAAGACGGGTACGCTGACGCAAAACAAGATGCAGGTGGCCGACATGGCAATGTATGCCGACGACGCAGCTCTGTTTAACGAAGCCATAGCATACAACACAACCGCACATCTCGACGAAGAAGGCGGCAAGGGCATTGGTAACCCTACAGAGGTGGCCCTGCTGCTGTGGCTCGAGAAAAACAAGACTGACTATAAGGCGCTGCGCCAGGCAGACAACATAGAACATCAGCT
>OGKF01000487.1_pt1 | contig 22592 bp, 10 predicted proteins | sample 1572391 | NCBI WGS metagenome assembly OGKF01 (sample SAMEA2582095, study PRJEB24529) | metagenome | biome: Human gut stool | place: China | collected 2011
ATTAATACAACAAATGACTGAGGCGGCTGGCGAAGAGGCTAAGGCGATAGGTATTCATCAAATTCTTTCTCCGGTTTTTGACATTGCCCGCGAGTTACGTTGGGGACGTATTGAAGAAACATACGGAGAGGACCCTTATCTGATAGCGGAAATGGGAGTGGCGTTTATTAAAGGGTATCAAAAATACAGAATTACTTGTATGCCCAAGCATTTTGTAGCCCATGGTACTCCGTCTGGAGGCTTGAATTGTGCGGGAGTAAGTGGAGGAGAACGTGAATTGCGTAGTCTCTATCTTTATCCGTTCCGTAAAGCTATAAGGGAAACTTCTCCGTGGGCGGTGATGACTTGCTACAGTGCGTATGATGGAGTGCCGGTTACAGGTTCTTCTTATTATATGACTGATATTCTTCGGGGAGAACTGGGCTTTAAAGGATACGCTTATTCTGACTGGGGTTCGGTGGAGCGTCTGATGACTTTTCATCATGCAGCAGGCAGCCGTGAGGAGGCTGCGCGTATGGCATTAATGGCCGGAGTGGACTTGAACATTGATTCGACTTACGAAACATTGGAAAAACAAGTTGAGGAGGGAAGGCTTGATGTTGCATATATAGATCAGGCTGTGCGCAGAATATTGACGGTGAAGTTTGAATTGGGCTTATTTGATGAAACTTATGGTGATCCTAAACTGGTGAAGAAGGTCGTTCGCAATGCTGAAAAGGTGGCATTGGCTAAGAAAGTGGCTGACGAGAATGCCGTATTATTGGAAAACAGAAATGATATTCTTCCTTTAGACTTGAATAAATACAAGTCTGTTGCAGTGGTGGGGCCTAACAGTAATCAAGCCGTGTTGGGCGATTACGCTTGGACGATGGGGGATACTAAAGAGGCGGTCAGTTTGTTGCAAGGATTGCAGGAAAGTGCAGGTGATAAAATAATGATTCGTCATGCTGAAGGATGTGATTGGTGGAGCCAGGACAAATCACATATTGCCGAAGCTGTGGAAGTTGTCCGTAACAGTGATATAGCTGTGGTGGCGGTAGGTACACGAAGCACTTATCTGGGAAGAAGTCCTAAATATTCTACGGCAGGTGAAGGATTTGATCTTTCCTCATTGGAACTTCCTGGGGTGCAGGAGGAGCTGTTGAAGGAGATAAAGAAAACGGGTAAGCCTATGATTGTCGTTCTGATTGCGGGTAAACCGCTTGCTATGCCTTGGGTGAAAGAAAATGCTGATGCAGTGTTGGTGCAATGGTATGCAGGTGAGCAGCAAGGATGTACATTGGCAGATATTTTGCTTGGAAAGGTGAATCCGTCGGGTAAGTTGAATGTATCTTTCCCGCGTAGCACAGGTAATACTCCTTGTTTTTATAATCATTTCGTGACAGATCGTGAAGAACCTTTTGACCAGCCGGGTACTCCTGAAGAACCTAAAGGTCATTATATCTTTGATAAACCGGAACCTTTATGGAACTTTGGACATGGAAAAAGTTATACTACGTTTGATTATGTGGATTGTGCACTGAGTGATACGTTATTGGCTGCAAGTGATACATTGAAAGTATCCGTTATGATCAAGAATACGGGTAGGTGCGATGGCAAGGAGGTTGTGCAGCTTTATGTACGTGATAAAGTAAGCACGGTGGCTACTCCCATTCAACAGTTGAAGGCATTTCAAAAAGAGCTTGTTCCTGTAGGATATACTAGAGAAGTTAAATTAGTACTTCCAATAGCAGAACTTGCTTTGTATAATGCCGATATGGAGGAAGTTATAGAACCTGGGGAGTTTGAACTACAGATAGGATCAGCTTCTGATGATATCCGAATAAGGCGGACAATAATAGTGAGGTAGGGAATTTAAACTTTTGTAAAGAATAAAAAAAGGATGGTTTTTGCTTTTGTAGAATAACAGATTGCTTGAATAATAATAGTATGAAAACAGTAGTAAATCAATTGAGAAGATACTTGTTAAGTATCTTGTTAGTATGCGCTTGTATATATGTGGATGCGCAAAGTCGTGCCCCTATAGTAGGGCGTGTTTCAGATGTAAAAGGAGAATGGATGATTGGGGTATCTATTTTAGAAAAAGGCACTTCAAATGGAGTGATAACCGATATAAATGGGCAGTACTCCATCAGTACATCATCGGCTCAACCGACATTGGTAATTTCATATATTGGTTATAAAACTCAGGAAGTGAGGATAGGAAAAAAGAATGTTGTTGATATTGTATTGGAGGAAGATGTTTCGGCATTAGATGAAGTTGTGGTTGTTGGATATGGGGCGCAGCGTAAAGTTTCAGTAGTTGGTTCACAGAGCTCTATTAAAATGTCTGATATTAAAGCAGCAACGGGAGATATATCTTCGGCTATTGCCGGACGCATTCCAGGTGTGGTGACTATTCAACGTTCAGGAGAACCGGGTAAGTCTGGTTCTGAAATATGGATTCGTGGGATTTCTCCGGTCACGTCTTCCTCTCCGTTAGTATTGGTAGATGGGGTGGAGCGTACTTTTAATCAACTTGATCCTGAGGATATTGAATCGTTTACTATCTTAAAAGATGCTTCGGCTACTGCTGTTTATGGTGTTCGGGGTGCGAATGGTGTTATTTTGATAAAGACAAAGCCAGGTAGAGTGGGGAAACCCCAATTCTCTGTGGATTATTATGAAGGGGTAACGATGTTGACCAAACAGGTAAAATTAGCTAATGCTTATCAATACATGGATGCTGCCAATGAGGCATATGGCAATGACCATTCTGGACAGGTTCTCTATACACCTCAATATATTGAAGCAACTAAAAAAGCGAATGGCTTGTTGCCAAATGATAATCCGAAAATGTATAATCCTTATTTGTATCCGGCAGTAGACTGGATGGATGAACTGTTTAGAGATATGGGGCATAACCGTCATGCCAATATCAATGTCCGCGGCGGCTCTGTCAATGCCACTTACTATGCATCATTGTCTTATTACAATGAAACCGGTTTATTGAAAACAACTTCAATGGATGAACAGAACTATAATATCAATACGGATTATAATCGTTTTAATTTTACTTCGAACTTGAATTTGAAGCCGACGAAGCGGTTAAGTATTGATATGGGGGTCAATGGATACATTGCAGAAACAAATTATCCACAAGAAGATTCGGGTACTTTGTACGAAGCAGCTATGGCTATTAATCCTGTTTATTATCCTACTTTAATGCAAAATGGAAGCATTCCAGGGATAGATGGTAATAACTATAATCCTAATCCTTACGGTATGCTTACTCGTCGGGGCTATAGAAATGAATATAATTCAAAGATTTATACAAACTTACGTATTGCTCATGACTTGGACTTTTGGAATTGGAGCAAGGGCTTATCTGTAACTGCGACGTTGGCATTTGATACATGGACTGGACGTACGTTGAAGTACAATAAAATGGAAAGTACCTATTGGTATGCAGGTTCTAAGGACCCGAATACCGGATTATGGAATAATGATGTATTTAATGAAGACGGGACCTATCGTTTGAATCAAATTTATATTAGTGGTGACGATCAGTTGAATTATGGTGGAGGTGATACCGGTAGTGACCGTAGCATTTATTTTGAAGCTTCATTGAACTATGATCGTGCTTTCGGTTTGCACCGGGTAGGTGGCTTGTTCCTTTATAACCAGAAGACTTATCGTAATACTACTGGAGGCGATATGGCTTCTACATTACCTTATAATAGCCAAAGCATTGCTGGACGTGCCACTTACTCTTGGAATGACCGTTACTTTGCTGAATTTAATGTAGGCTATAACGGTTCGGAGAACTTTATGCCAGGCAGACGCTTTGGGGTATTTCCTGCTTTTGGTGTGGGATGGGCTGTCTCAAATGAAAAATTTTGGGCACCAGTACAAAAGTATATATCTTATTTGAAGTTGAGATATACTAACGGTTGGGTAGGTTCAGATGATGCCGGAGCACGTTTCTTGTATGAAGCAACCATGGGAGGTGCGCAGGATTATTATTTTGGTGATTGGCGTAGTCCTGGAGGATGGGCGGTTTATACTTATGGTTCCAATGTTACTTGGTCAAAATCACATAAGCAAGATTGGGGTATTGATATTAAGTTTTTAAATGACCGTTTGTCTGTCACGATGGATTATTTTAAAGAACATCGTACAGGTATTTTCTTAAATCGTCAGACATTGCCTACTTATTTAGGTCTATCTTCTCTTCCGAAAGGTAATTTGGGAATTGTTGATAATAGTGGATTTGAATTTCAGTTAGAATGGAATCAGCAAGTGAATGATTTGGTTTCGTTTACTTTGCGTGGAAATGCTTCTTGGAATAGAGATAAGATTATTGAGAATGATGAAGCGCCGAAACCTTATCCTTGGATGGAAAAACGAGGCACTAATGTGTTCTCACAATGGGGCCTTATTGCTGATGGCTTGTTTACTAGTGAAGAAGAAATTGAAAAGCATGCCACACAGTTTGGTCAAGTATACATAGGTGATATTAAATATCGCGACTTAAATAACGATAAGAAAATTGATTCAAATGATATCTGCCGTATTGGTCAAGGAACTATTCCTAAATATAATTACGGATTCGGCTTTGATGTGCAAATTGGATATTTTTCGGTAAGTGCCTTGTTTCAAGGAGCGGCAGATGTTACTACTTGCCTTTCGGGAAATTCAATTATTCCATTTTCAAGTCAGGCTGGTATAGATAACTTGTTTGATAACATAGAAGATCGCTGGTCTCCTGATGATCCTACTAATGAAGATGTATTTTATCCACGTTTGCATTATGGCAACTCAAATAATAGTAATAACTACCGTGCTAGCACATGGTGGTTAAGAAATATGGACTATTTACGGTTGAAACAGTTTAATATAGCTTATAATCTGCCGGAAAATACGTTAAAATCAGTTGGTGTAAAAGGTGCTAGAATTTATTTGATGGGAACTAATTTGCTGACTTTCTCTAAGTTCAAGCTATGGGACCCGGAAGTATATTCCAGTAATGGAGCAGCTTATCCGAATGTAATGAGTTGTTCTTTGGGAGTGAATTTTAGTTTTTAAGCAAAGATGAAAACAATAAAAAAAGATTATGAGAAATATAGTTAAAGTAAGTGTTGCTGCTTTAGGACTAATGTTAGGTTTGAGTTCTTGCGATAGTTTTTTTGCCGAAATGCCGGGAATACGGTATGATATTGAAATGAGTTTTAAAGATCAAGTGAAGACAAAGGCTTTTTTGGCAAATGTATATAGCTTTGTTCCGGCTGAATCAAGAGAAAAATATTATTGGGACGGAGAGTACCATGGCGGTTTTTGGACTGTTGCTTCGTTAGAAGGACATTATACATATGATTGGCATTCATCACACGATGTTGCTCGTGGAAAGGTGGATGCATCCTGTGGACAGTTTCAGTATTTTTATCGAGAACTTTACAAAGGAATAGAACGTGCCTCTACGTTTATTGCCAATGTGGATAATTGTCTAGAAATACCAGAAACAGAACGTGTCAATATGAGAGGGCAAGCACGTGCATTGAGGGCTTACTATTATTTTTTATTGATGCGTATGTATGGACCTGTGCCTTTACTGGGTGAAAAACCTATTCCGGTAGATGCGCCACTTGAAGAAGTATTGCGCGAACGTAGAACAATAGACCAATGTGTGGATTTTATTACCAAGCAACTTGACATAGCATACTCAGAAGTAGCTTGGCAACGTGCTATAGGAGTAAATAAGGGTAGGGTAGATAAAGCCTTTTGTAAAGCTTATAAAGCGAAAACATTATTGTTTGCTGCCAGCCCGTTGTTCAATGGGAATCAAGATATGGCTTCTTTGAAAAACCATGATGGTACCCAATTAATTCCTACCACAGAAGATGCCCAAAAATGGGAGATTGCAAAAAAAGCTTATCAGGATTTCTTGGGAGAGTTTGACCAAACAATATTCAAGTTGCATACTGTGAATACAGCAGAGGAGAAAATCGATTTCTATGAGTCTTATCGTCAGGCAACTGCCGGTGAAAAATTTACTGACGAACTTATTTGGTTCCGTGAAGGAAAGGATATTGAGCGCAGTTCTGATGTGACACCTGGACACCGTCATGTGAATAATGATGCGGTCAGGGGAGATATGGGGCTCTCTACTACTCAGGAAATGGTAGATATGTATTTCACCAAGAATGGCTTAAGAATAGATGATGATCCTGAGTATCAGAAATTTGAGTATACGGGAATTCCATCCGCCGAAATGTATGGGTGGCCCGAAGACTATAATGATCCGTTAGTGCCTTCACGTAATTATTTTTTAAAGAATGATAACATGGTTTTGAAACAATGGATTAATAGGGAGCCTCGTTTTTATGCCAATATTACTTTTAACGGTTCTACTTGGTTGAATACAAGTACTGAATTTGGTAAAATTACAACGGATTTGACCAATAATGGAAATTCCGGCTATGAAAAATGTTTGGATAATGCACCGATGGGTGGATATGGTATACGTAAGATGGCTAGAGAAGATAGAAGACAGGAACTCTATTACAATATCTTGCTCCGCCTGGCAGAAGTTTATTTGGATTATGCTGAAACATTGAGTGCTACGGGAGATTACAAGGAAGCAATGAAATATGTCAATAAGGTACGTCACCGTGCAGGCATTCCAGAATATGGGGTGGGACAGGATGATAACGGTTTCCAACGTATTGCCTATCCCGAAAATCGGGAAGAGGTAGACAACCGCATTCGCCGTGAGCGGACAGTGGAATTAATGTTTGAGTGGAATCACTACTTTGATGTGCGCCGTTGGAAGGTTGCAGATATGGCAGTGGGCGACGGATGGGTTTATCCTACTTATCACAAAGGTGGAGAAGGCGGCGAAGTGCATGGCATGAACTATCGGAGCGATGCGCCTGCATTCTTTGAGAAAGTGGTGTTTGATACCCGTAAGTTTGAAAAGAAGAATTATCTTTTTGCCATTCCGCAGGAAGATATTCTTCGTGTAGAGAAGTTGGTTCAGAATCCGGGATGGGGAATTGAATAATCATGTTTATATTTATGTGGAAATGTATATGTATGGCTGTGGCACTCTGGGGTTGTACCGGAGTGTTACAAGCAAAAGTCGTATTACCTTCTGTTTTTACAGATAACATGGTATTGCAGCAAAAAACGGATATCACGTTTTATGGAGATGCAACAAAGAATAAACAGTTGACCGTTAAAACCGGATGGAACGGAAAAGAGTATCATACGGAGGCGGACGGACAGGGAAAATGGAGTTTGAAGATTCCTACCCCGGCAGCCGGAGGACCTTACGAGATCACCTTCTCCGACGGCAAGAAACTGCAACTGAAAAATGTAATGATAGGCGAAGTATGGTTCTGCTCCGGACAATCCAACATGGAAATGCCGGTAGCCGGCTGGGGAAAGGTAATGAACTATGAACAGGAGATAGCAGAGGCGGCTTATCCCGCCATCCGTCTGTTTCAGGTGAAGAAGAATACCTCCTTGGCTCCACTCAAAGAAGTGGAATCTACCCTGGGAGGCTGGCAGGAATGCTCATCCGCTACGGTGCCCGAGTTCTCCGCATTGGCTTATTTCTATGCCCGTGCGTTGTGGAAAGAACTGAATGTCCCGATAGGAGTGATTGACTGTACATGGGGAGGCACGCCCGCCGAAGCATGGACGAATCATGAAACCTTGCGGCAAGTAATGGGCTTTCGGGAAGAAATGGACAAACTGGAGCGGCTCGGCTTTGATCCCAATCGGATGGAACAAGCTTACTCGGAAGAACGCGCCCATTGGCAGTCCCTGTTCACCGAAAAAGACAAAGGAATGGAGAACGGCAAGCTTTGTTGGACGGCACCTTCCTTGAGTGAAGAGGACTGGCAGACCATATCCCTACCCGGTTATTGGGAGGGCAAAGGACTTAAAGACTTTGACGGCATCATCTGGTTTCGCCGTTCCTTGGAAATTCCTGCCGAGTGGGCGGGAAAACCGCTTACGCTGCGACTGGGGATGATTGATGATGAAGACATTACTTATTTTAATGGGGTGGAGATTGCCCGAGGGGCAGGCTATATGACACCGCGTACTTATACCATTCCTGCAAAATTAGTGAAGGCTGGTAAGGCGGTTCTTGCTGTTCGTGTTTCTGATTTTGGTGGAGAGGGCGGTATTCATGGCAAGGCGGAGGAACTTTATGTAGAAGCTGATGGAAAGCGGATCAGTTTGGCAGGAGATTGGAAATATCGTATCGGACTTTCTTTAAAAGGGTTTCCACCCGCACCGGTTTCTCCCATTCAAAGTTCCAGTTACCCTACGGTGCTGTTCAATGCGATGGTCAAACCATGGACTGCTTTTCCCATTAAAGGAGTAATATGGTATCAAGGTGAAGCTAATGTAGGTCGTTCGGAACAATATGGAGATTTGTTTCCTGCTCTCATTACGGATTGGCGCCGGCAATGGCGAAGTAATTTCCCCTTTTATTTTGTACAATTGGCTAATTTTATGGAATCCAAGAAAATACAGCCGAATTCCGAATGGGCGGCTTTGCGTGAAGCGCAAACTAAAGCATTAAAACTTGACCAAGTTGGTATGGCTGTGACCATTGATATTGGTTTGGCTGATGATATTCATCCTAAGAATAAGCAAGAGGTGGGACGTCGTTTGGCTTTGCTTGCCCTAGCCGGTAGTTATGGAAAAAATGTTTCTAGTTCGGCTCCTGTATTCCAAAATTATATAATCAAAGGGGATAAAATGGAATTGGATTTCGGACAAAAGCAAGATGGATTTAAGATTAAAGATACAACTTTAAAAGGCTTTACCATTGCAGGACCGGACCGTGTATTTTATTCGGCAGAGGCTATGGTCCAGAATGGGAAAATTATAGTTTCTTCTCCTAAAGTTTCTGTCCCTCTTGCTGCACGTTATGGCTGGGCGGGTAATCCGGATTGTAATTTGTACGGAGAGAACGGACTTCCGGTTGCTCCTTTCCGGACTGACTGTTGGTAGATGGTGTAAGTCTTAACCTTTTTTCTTCTTTTTATAAGCTGATGGAGGCATTCCCATCGTCTTAGTAAATAACCGGGAGAAATAAAGAGAATCCTCATAGCCTACCAAGGGACTTATTTGGTTAATTTTTAGGTTAGTAAAATCTAGGTAGTGACAGGCTTCCTGTATTCTGAGATAGGTAAGATATCGAAGAGGAGAGGAGCCTGTCTTTTCTTCAAACAGATTAGAAAAATAGGAAATCGAGAGGTTTACTTCCGCAGCGATATCTGCCAGACGAATGGTCTTGCTCAAATTTTCTTGCATGAAATGAATCGCTATTTGCACTACATCTTTGTTTCTGTAACTATTGCGCATAGAGCCACAATCCCGATATTCGCCAATAAATTTCATGGAACCTAAAAAATGGAAGAGACTAGTAGTGGCATAAAGCATATAATTTTTGCTATATCCGAAACTGATGGATGAGTAGATTTCTTCGAAGAGTACTAATCTTTCTTTGATTCGTGAATCCTCTTGTGGAGTGATGCTTTTCGGACGGTCAAAACCGGCACTGAAAAATGCAGCTTTTGTTCCATTGAAATGGATCCAGTAAATAGTCCAGGGATTTTCCTCATTACTGCCATAAGCGTGTGCCTGGTGTTCGGGTAGAATGAAAAATTGGTTGGCGGTAACTGCATATTGATGTTTGTCTAACTCGAACCACCCTTCTCCTTCCATACAATAAATGAGGATAAACTCGGTTACTTCCTCGGTGTCGCGTTTCCGGTAATGAAAACAGGCATGAGGATAATATCCTATATCTGTGATGTAAAGTTCACTGCCTAACGGATCTTGCTTTAATTCTTCAATCAGAAAAGCAGGAAGTACGATAGCGCGTTCTCCTTTAAATCCATCTTTAATTCGTGGCATATATCCATGTATTAGAATTGGATAACAAAGATAGCATATTTCCTTGATTTTACCTACAATACAGGCTTGATTTCGATGATTTTGAGGGTATAAGCGTCAAAATTCTTATTTTATGGCGCATTTGAGTAGGGATTTTTGAGCTTCTCTCTCTATTTTTGCACTATAATTTTAATCGATGAATAATACCATGAAAGAAAGATTGCTCTTCTTGATATGTTTTTTATGCATATCATTTATGTTAAAGGCGGCGGATAAGCCAGTAATTAAAATTAGTACAGAAAATGTAGACCTTATTTACCGGGTTGGTGATAATGGACGTCTATATCAAAGTTATTTGGGAAAAAGGTTGAATCATGCTACAGATATTGCCCACTTGCCGCAGGGCAGCGAAGCATATCTTACTCATGGCATGGAAGATTATTTTGAACCGGCTATTCATATAGTGCATAATGACGGCAATCCTTCTACTTTGTTAAAATATGTATCTCATACTCGGAATCAAGTGTCGCCGGGGGTAGATGAAGTAGTGATTACTATGCAGGATGATAAATATCCTGTAACTGTAAAACTTCATTATGTGGCTTACCAGAAAGAAAATCTAATAAAGACTTTCACTGAAATCAGTCATCGGGAAAAGAAACCTGTGCAGCTTCATAAGTACGCGTCTTCCATGTTGCACTTGAATCGTGCCAACTATTTCCTGACTGAATTCTCGGGAGACTGGGCCAGTGAGGCGCATGTGAAGGAACAGCCTTTGGAATTTGGTAAAAAAACGATTGATACCAAGTTGGGAGCACGTGCCAATATGTTCTGCTCTCCTTTCTTCCAACTTGCATTGGACGGAAAGTCAGAAGAGAACCAAGGTGAAGTGTTGGTCGGAACATTAGGATGGACAGGTAATTTCAGTTTTGTATTCGAAGTAGATAATAAGAACGAACTGCGTGTTATTTCGGGTATTAATCCGTATGCTTCGGAATATAGTCTGAAACCGAATGAAATCTTCCGTACTCCCGATTTTTATTTTACTTACAGTTTTAAAGGTAAAGGACAGGCTAGCCGTAATTTCCATGATTGGGCCCGTAAATATCAGGTAAAGGATGGGAACCAGACTCGTATGACTTTGTTGAATAATTGGGAAGCCACCTATTTTGATTTTGATGAAGCGAAATTGGTGAAGTTGATGGATGATGCAGTAGAACTGGGTGTGGATATGTTTTTGTTGGATGATGGTTGGTTTGCCAACAAGTATCCGCGCAGTGGTGATCATCAAGGGTTAGGTGACTGGGATGAAACGGCTGACAAGCTTCCTCATGGCATTGGTTATCTGACGGAAGCCGCTAAGAAAAAAGGTATAAAGTTCGGTATCTGGATTGAACCGGAAATGGTGAATCCTAAGAGTGAGTTGTATGAAAAGCATAAAGACTGGGTGATTCATCTTCCGAACCGTGACGAGTATTATTTCCGTAACCAGTTGGTTCTGGATTTGAGTAATCCGAAAGTACAGGATTATGTGTTCGGAGTTGTGGACAATTTGATGACAAAATATCCTGATATCGCTTTCTTCAAATGGGATTGCAATAGCCCTATTACAAATATTTATTCTGTTTATTTGAAAGACAAGCAGTCACATTTATATATTGATTATGTGCGTGGCTTGTATAATGTATTGGAACGTGTGAAAGCAAAATATCCTGATCTGCCGATGATGCTTTGTTCCGGTGGCGGTGGGCGTTCGGATTATGAGGCTTTGAGCTATTTTACAGAATTCTGGCCTAGTGATAATACCGATCCTATTGAACGTTTATTTATTCAGTGGGGATTTTCACAGGTGTTCCCAGCCAAGACAATGTGCGCTCATGTTACCACATGGAATAAGAATAGCAGTGTGAAATTCCGTACGGATGTGGCTATGATGTGCAAACTCGGTTTTGATATAAAATTAGCGGATATGAGTAAGGATGATGAAACTTATTGCCGTACTGCTGTACAGAATTATAATCGTTTGAAACCGGTCGTTCTGGAAGGCGATATGTACCGTTTGGTATCTCCTTATGGCAGTAATCATACCTCTACTATGTATGTGGGCAAAGATAAGGATAAAGCAGTTGTATTTGCTTTCGATATTCATCCCCGTTATGCGGAAAAAACATTGCCGGTGCGTTTGCAGGGGCTTGATGCAGACAAAATGTATCGTGTGAAAGAAATCAACTTGATGCCTGGAGCCAATTCTTCTTTATCAGGCAATGGTGAGGTTTTCTCTGGAGAATTCTTGATGAATGTAGGATTGAATCTATTTACTACACAGCAACTCAACAGTCGTGTAATTGAAGTAGTAGCTGAATGATTAGGGATTGATTGTATATAATTTAGTGTATTGCCTTCATTATTTGTTTTTATGAATGATGAAGGCAATTTTCTTTTCTATAGATGAATGATACTTGATCGGTTTGATTATGAATCATAGAAGATGCCGTGACACATGATAGATCTTCAGGTGTCATCGTTATATATGTTACACTTGTAAGATATATAATCTTTCGGGTTTAGGTTCTATATCAGAGCAGACTGTTACTTGTTAAGAAAAAACATTCATAGCCTCCGGAGGTTGGAACAGGGGACTAACAAGTTTGTTCAAGCAGGGCTGTTGCAGGGGGGCGGGTTTTATATCTTGGGGGAGGTATATATTTATATATAGGCTCCTTCACATCCAATTTCCCTTCCGTACCAGAATATTTTTTACTCTGAAGACAGATCTGACCTTCTGAATTACATTAACCTGCGCACATCTACAATAATCAACTTTTTCTTGAACAGTCTGTTGTATCTTCGTGTCCATAAATAAAATGAAAAAGGAAAATACTGAAGTTTTAACTCTGGATCATGGTAGTCCGCTTTTTACCGTTATTGGACGATGATTAACGAATGTAGCCGTACCGATAAGGAATTCCTCGTAAATAGGACGGAAACCAAAGCATATGAGATGGGTTTGTTTTTTTCGACGAAATCAAAGGCCAGTCATGATTGCGTTCCATCATGGTAATGATATTCTTTGTATATACTTTGTTTATAGATGTTGAATTGATCTCTTTATGTATGATATTTGTCTTCTTGTGTAAGATATTTTAAAAATCAAAAACAAAACGAACCGTTTTTTTTGAGAAATCTAACAAGAGATACCCACATTTGTACTATCTTTGTAATAAGTTGGCCTTTTAAGAAAACTTGGGAAAAGCATTTATTATGAATCAATATCCGGATTTTGACCAAAAGTTATATGACGATCTTCGCCGTGGTAAAGAGTATGCCTTTGCTGCTGTCTTTGACCGTTACCATCGGTTATTGTACACCATAGCCTATCGTTTTTTGAAATCGGAAGAAGAGGCGGAGGACGCAGTTCAGTTTCTTTTTATGAAATTGTGGGAGCAGAGGGAAACTTTTAGTTTTGAGTCGGGTATTCGAAGTTTGTTATTTACTATCTTGAAGAATTATATACTGAATGAATTGAGGCATCGCAATCTGGTATTTGAGAAATTGTATGAAATGGCCCAACAGGTGAATGATGAGGACGAAGATGCTTTTTTAACCCAGTTTGAACATGGTGAACTCAGAAAATCCTTGCGGGTTGCCATTGACAAACTTCCTCCTCAGAAACAAAAAATCTGCTTGCTGAAAATAGAATATGGGTTATCCAATCAAGAGATTGCCGACAGGATGGGCATAACTGTCCCTACAGTGAAATCTCATTACACACAGGCTATAAAGGCGCTTCGTAATGCGATTGAATCTTTGATTATGTGGTTTCCTGTAATATGGATTTATTTAATAGACTGAAATGCACTCATACTTTTATCGGAGTGGGGTGTTATTATAAATATACGAAAAAAATAGATTATGAAGATAGATGAATCGGTGATAGATAAAGTACTTGACAACAAAGCTGCTCCTGGAGAAGCTCGGAAAGTTGCCGGTTGGTTCGTTACGGAAGAAGGGCGTAAGTATTTGTCTGGACGATTGGACCGTGAGATGGAAGAGCTTGCAGAAGAGATGCCGGAAGATGTTAGACTTCCTTCTATTCCCGGCATGAAGATGAAACAGCGGTTTATGAGTGAGATAAAACGTGAGCGTGGAAGGAGATCGGTCGGCCGTAAGTGGATGTGGGTGGCGGCTGTATTGTTACCATTTGTTTTCTTAAGCGTTTCTTTGTTGTTTTTGGTGAACCGGACGGGGATTTTCTCTGAAACGGAATATGCTGAAATAAGTGTTCCTTATGGTGAACAGATGCGGGTAATTTTGCAGGATGGCAGTATTGTACACTTGAACTCGGATTCCCGTTTGAGGTATCCCAAGCAATTTGGATTGTTCAATCGTACGGTGGAGCTTTGGGGAGAAGGGTATTTTAATGTTGCCAGAGATGAAAACCGTCCCTTTAAGGTGGATTTGCAAGGGGTGGAAGTGAGAGTGACCGGAACCAGATTTAATGTAAAAGCATATGCTGCCGAACCCAATATTTGGGTAACTTTGGATGAAGGAGGAATTCTTTTCAGGGATCATAATGCGAAGGAGTACAGGCTTGTTCCGGGGGAGAGTGCGGAATATAATCGTCAGTCGGGGAAATGCCTGATTTCCCGCCCGGATAATATGGAGCAGATTTCGGCATGGCGTTCCAACAGCCTTAATTTTTATCTGACTCCGCTTAATGAGATTATAAAGGTGATGGAAAGGCATTATGACGTTCATTTTATTGTGAAAGATTCTACGGTACTGAAGAACAGGTTTACTTTGTCAACAGGAAAAGTAAACGCGTCGGATGTACTCTATGATTTGGAAACTGTTTCTAATATCTGTTTTACGGAGGTGGAAGACGGTCTGTTTGAAGTAGGCACCAAATAATGGAAACTATAAAGGTAAATGTGGAATAGATGTGAGTGAATACACTTGCATCTATTTTTTTTTGAGAAAACGAAAAAAAGGACTCATACCTTTTTCTGGATGATGTGTTAGCCTATATAAGAAATTCTTTTGTTTCAAACTAATACTATTGATGAAAATGAAAGCAAGAACCAAAATGAAGACATTACTGCTGTTGGGAGTCCTTTTATTTGGCTTTACTGTTTCAGCACAGTCGCAAAAAGTCTCTTTAGATTTTAAGAATGAGAGGGTGGAAAAAGTTCTGGCATCTATTAAAAGCCAGACCGGTATGAGCTTGGTTTTCAGTGACCAGTTGGTCGATGTGAATCGTAAGGTAACCATGCAACTCAAAGATGTCACACTGAAGGAGGCATTGACAAGACTTCTTTCAGGAATTAATCTTACTTTTGAAATCAGGAACAACAAAATCTATTTTATTGAGAAGAAAGCTGTCTCGCAACCCGGTTCTAGAAAGAAAAGAGTGACGGGAGTGGTGAAAGATGTAATGGGAGAACCTCTGATTGGTGCTAATGTTGTGGAAAAAGGCAGAAGTACCAATGGGGTTATCACCGACTTTAATGGGAAGTTTACGTTGGAAGTGGACGAATCTGCTTCGTTGGTTGTGAGCTATATAGGATATTTGGCACAAGATATTCCGACAAAAGGGAAAGGGGATTTTCATATTATATTGAAAGAGGATACCAATACGTTGGACGAAGTGGTCGTTACCGGATATGGAGATTTCAAGAAGGCAACTTATACTGGATCTGCTTCTGTTCTGACTACAGAAAAGCTGGAGGCTTTACCTGTTGTCTCCGTGGGGCAGATGATTGAATCGAATATACCGGGCATCAGTGTGGTTGCCGGTACTTCTTCGCAGCCCGGTGCGAAAACAACTTTACGGGTACGGGGAGTTGCTTCCATGAATGCTTCTACCGAACCTTTGTATGTATTGGACGGAGTACCTATCCCATCTTATGACTTGAGTAACTTTACCAGTATGTCCGAAGCGGGAGGAATGGGATTCATTGAAACGCTGAATCCGGCGGATATTGAGAGTATCACCGTTTTGAAAGATGCGGCATCTGCTTCATTGTATGGTGCGAAAGGTGCTAATGGAGTCGTGCTTATCACTACTAAAAAAGGAAAGGAAGGCAAGCTTCGTGTCAATATGGCGGCGAAATACGGAATCACAGATTTCGCTTATACATATCGTCCGTTAATGGGAGGCGAGGAAAGAAGGAAATTAATTCATGAAGGATTGGTTAATTTTCAACTGGATAAGGGAGTAAGCGAACAAGAGGCACAGCAGTATGCGGATGCGAATATAGACCAGTATGCCAAACGCTTGCCTCAAGGATATTCGGACTGGGAGAGTGCTTTATTTAAGACAGGTTATCAACAGGATTATAACCTGTCTGCCAGTGCTGGCAACCAAAATTCCAGTTTTATCGGTTCTTTGGGATATACTAAACAGACGGGTGTTTCCCTGAATTCAGAAATGGAGCGCTTTACGGGGCGTGTGGATGCAAGTAACAAGTATAAAAAGGTGGAATTTGGAATGAACGCTTCTTTTTCGTGGACAAAGAACGTTCATTTACCCGAAGGTAAATTTTATGGAAGTGCCATTTATGCATCAAAAGTGAATCTGACGCCTTCTACTCCCATTTACAATGAGGATGGGACCTATGCCAGCGGGTATCGTGAAAACAATGGGTATAATCCGATATTGGAGGCTGAGGTGAATGATTATTACGCTCGGACGGTACGTGCTATGGGTACGGCTAAAATAGCTTATAATGTTTGGGATAACTTGAAGGTATCCAGTGTGTTTACGGTAGATTATTCGTTGACAAAGGACTTTTTCTTTCAGTCTCCGGATGGACGTGATGGAGCAACTTATCAAGGACGGGGACGTATGCAGATGACTGACCGTATACGTTATACTTCACAGAACAATTTAACTTACTCCAAAACTTTCGGCAAGCATTCTGTCAGTGCGGTCACGGCTTTCGAGGTGATGAAGTATGATTATGAGGATTTGTATGCTGCAAAGAAAACTTACGGGCAGGATATAAACACTTCTTTAGGAAATGCGGCCGATCCGATAGATGCTGACCAGAAATTGCAGGAAGATGCATTAATGTCCTATGTGGCCAGTGTGAACTATTCTTATGATGATAAATATTATGCCAGTTTCAGTTTTCGCAGGGATGGCTCATCCCGCTTGTCTCCCGATACTCGTTGGGGTAATTTCTGGTCTTTGTCCGCTTCATGGAGACTTTCTCAGGAAAGGTTCATGCAGCCGTTGAAATCAGTATTAAGTGATTTAAAACTTCGTGCTTCCTATGGGGTGAATGGAAATCTCCCTTCTTCATATTATGGTTATCAGAGTACTTATACCACGGGGGCGTTTTATAGTGGGAAACCTTCTCCGTGGGAAAGTACATTGGGGAATGAGGAACTCACCTGGGAGAAGAATTATGCACTGAATTTGGGACTGGATATCGGCTTGTTCAGTCGTGTGAATGTTTCTTTGGATTGGTACACGCGTACAACGAAAGACCTGTTGATGAGCAAGCAATTGAATTCCATCAGCGGATTTTCTTCTCTGCTGACCAATGTGGGGCAGATGCGGAATACCGGTGTGGAACTTGAAGTTCGTTCCAATAACATCAAGACGAAAGATTTCAGCTGGACTACCGCCTTCAATTTGAGCCATAATAAAAATAAGATTCTGAAACTGGCAGATCTGCCTTGGTTTGTGGATGGCAGGTATGTACGTAAGGAAGGTTATCCATTTAATACTATTTATCTGCGTGAGTATGCGGGGGTGGATCCTGAGACCGGAAGTGCCTTGTATTATGATAACCAACAGGATGAGAATGGCAATTATACAAAAAATAAAGTGACCGATCCGGGGCAGGCAAGTCCTATTCCGTTGAAAGATATTACGCCTACTATATCGGGAGGTTTTATGAATACCTTTAATTATAAATTCATTGACCTGTCATTCAATCTATCTTATAGTTTCGGTGGTTATTCGTATGATAATGCATCCTACATTCTGCAAGATGATGGTTATTCAGTGATAAGCAATAAAAGTACCGAGCAACGCCGCCGTTGGCAGAAACCGGGTGATATAACGGATGTTCCCCGTTTTGTATATGGGAATAAAAAGGGGGGTAACTATAATTCTTCACGTGCCATCCATTCTACGGATCATATTCGTCTGAAAAGTCTGATATTGGGATTGAATGCTCCTAAAGCATGGTTGCAGAAATTAGGAATAGGGAATGCCCGTATTTATTTCTCGGGTACGAATTTGTTGACATGGGCTGCATACGACCAATATGATCCTGAAATGAGTGGGGTGGTAGGATTCTACACGCCTCCGTTGAAAACTTATGCTTTCGGGCTGGAACTTAAATTTTAATCATCAATTACACTAAAAAACAGAACCATTATGAAGAAAATACTTCTTATTTTAGGATTCGTTTCACAGCTCGTTGCCGGTTGTAGTGATTTCTTCGATACAGCTCCCAGCAATAAAATCCCTACTACGATGGCTTTCCGTACAGTAACCGATGTGGATAATGCGGTGAACGGATTGTATGATCTGATGTCGGGCTCCGGATATTACGGGGCTGCTATGTTTGCCTATGGAGACATGAAAGGAGATGATATGCAGAGTTCTGAGGAAAGTGGGGTATGCAATACATGCTATATGTTCAATCATCGTCCTAATAGTTTGAATGCCGGTTCATTGTGGGGACGACCTTTTTATATTCTTCGTGAGGCATGGAATATTCTGAATGCTATTGCCGAAGGAAAAATTGAAAGCGGGGATGAAAAGAAGTTGAATGCTTTGAAAGGCGAGACGATGGCGGTGATTGCGCTTTGCCAGTTTGATCTGACTCGTTGCTTTGGCTATCCTTATACAAAAGATAAAGGTGCGTCACTGGGTGCTCCGTTGATAGACCATTTGGTGGGAACCTATGAGAATCCTCCCCGTTCTACTGTTGCTCAGGCTTATGATTTTATTATAGAAACGTTGGAAGAGGCGGTTACATTGATGTCCGAAGAGAAAAATAACGGACGTATGAATAAGTATGCGGCTCGTGCATTGCTGGCTCGTATCTACTTGTATCATGACGATAACCGGAAAGCATTTGATTTGGCGGACCAACTGATTAAGGATGCGGATACATCGGGAAGTTATGCACTTTATCCGCATGAGAAATATGTGGCTGCCTGGTCGGTAGAAGCCAAGTTTGGTTCAGAATCGTTTTTTGAGATAGCCAATAGTGTGGATGATACTCCAGGACGGGATTCATGGGGATATTTATTGAATTGGTATGGCTATCAGAAGGGGTTTGTCACTCAGAAATATGCGGAGCAAATGCTGGCTGATCCCGGAGATGTGCGCGGGCAGTTGCTGGAGGAGAATAAATATGCGGGGAAAACGGTATGGTGGTTGTACAAACTGAGAGGGACGGACCTGAAGACTGCACCGCTGGAATGTAACAATGTGGTACTTCGTCTGTCCGAGGTGTACCTTATTGCCGCTGAGGCTGGTTGCAAGTTGGGCGGTGATGCTGCGGTTCAGGGACTTGGTTATTTGAATGAGATTGTGAAGCGGGGCAATCCCGATAACGAAGTGACAATGGCTGACTATACCTTGGACCGTGTGTTGGATGAGCGAAGTAAGGAGCTGGTAGGTGAAGGACATCGTTTCTTTGATTTGCTGCGCAATGGCAAGACTATTGTCCGTAAAGGAGGATATCATCTTCCCAGTGTGGACGAAGAGGTGGATTGGGATTTTTACAAGTGTGTGCTGCCGATACCTGAAGACCAGTTTATCTTTAGTCCTGAGATGGAACAGAATCCGGGATATCCCAAGAATTAACATGCTATTAATCATTATTTAAATATATACGTATGAAAAACAGAATAGTAATATTTGTGGTATTTGTGTGTTGCTTATGGACTATGCCGGGAATAGTACGGGCGCAGTTGTCTGTTCATCAGTTTGACCAGTTAATGAAAAAGATTGATGATGTCCTGTGGTACGAGAAAGTGGGTGATATTGCCCATGTAGATAAGGTGATATTATGTGGACCACCGCGTTGGAAGGAGTCCAATCCCACTTCGATGAGTGCTGGTAACGAACTTAAATTCAGAGCATACATTTTTATTCCCAAAAGTGTGAAGGAAAACAAGAAATATCCGTTGATCGTATTTCCTCACAGTGGGGTACATGCCGATATGGACACCTATTATGCCCATATCATCCGTGAGCTGATAGCGCAGGAATACATCGTGGTGGCAGCGGACTACCGGGGAAGCACCGGATACGGAGCGGGAACATACAATAATATAGATTATGGTGGATTGGAAAACGAAGACGTGTACATCAGCCGTAACTATATGGTGGATAATTTCGATATTGTGGATGGTAGTCGTGTGGGTATCATGGGATGGAGTCATGGTGGTATGATTACACTGATGAACCTTTTCAATTATCCGGGACAATATAAATGTGGTTTTGCAGGCGTTCCGGTTTCGGATGTAATCATGCGTATGGGATATGCCAGCGACAGTTATCGCAAAATCTTCTCGGCCAAGAATCATATCGGGCAGACTGCCAAGGACAATATTGCGGAATACAAACGGCGCTCTCCTGTGTGGCATGCGGAGAAGTTGAAAGATCCGTTACTTATCTATACTAATACCAGTGATGATGATGTGAATGTAGTCGAGGTGGAATCAATGATCCGTGCCTTGAAAGCAGAAGGCAAAAAATTTGAATATAAGATATTTGAGCGTGCTCCCGGTGCGCATAGTTTTGATCGGTTAGATACTTATGAGTCAAGCAAGATTCGTCTGGACATTTATAAGTTCATGGGGCGTTACCTGAAGCCCAATAAACCATTCGGTTCAGTGAAAGAATTGCGTAAAGCAGCTTATAAGTTCTGATAATTAACTTGGTGACAGGATAATGGAGGGCTGGTTGCTTCATGTAATGGGGCAACCGGCCTTTTTATGACTCTTCGGATGGATAAAAATGAGTGAATATTCATCTTGTATAAAAGATAAGTGGAAATATGGATAAAGTGTACGGATAATAAGTGATAATTAAACTTTTTGAATAGCTTGGCGGCTTGTTAGCTTTTAGAACGTAGTTATACATTGGTAATGAGAAATAGATCATGAAAAACACACGTTTATTATTTGTTATTTGGATGTTGTTCTTGGTTTTACCTCAGGGGTATTCACAAGGGAAAAAGGAAGATTCATCCGTATTGGGGCAAGTGAACGGCTTTTTGAGTAAACATGTGAAGCTGACTGCCTACGGTCAGTTCGGTTATAGCTATACGGACAGGAAAGACTTGGATGTGAGTCAGGCGGACAATCAGTTTTTTGGAAGGCTGGGGATGCTGATCCTTTCGGGAGATATCACGGATAAACTGTCGTGGATGGTTCAGTATGAACTGTTTACTTCACAGCTGCTGGAACTCTATGCTTGTTACAAACCGTATTCTTTTTTTCAGGTCAAGATAGGTCGGATGAAGACCTGTTTTACATTAGAGAACCAGATGTCATCTTCGGTTTATGAAACGGTAAACTTCAGTCGTGTCATTGAGCGTCTGGCAGGTTTCAGTGGAGATGTATGTGGGAACCAGGGTGGCCGTGATATGGGTTTGCAGGTGGGTGGTGAGTTGTTCAAGACCTCTGTCGACGATTATTTTCTGGAATATCGGGTAGGTGTATACAATGGTTCCGGACTCAGCATGAAAGATCATAATGATGCAAAGGATTTTGCCGCATGGTTCACTGTGCAGCCTGTCAAAGGATTGAAGATGGGTGCGTCTGCCTATATCGGAAAATTGAATGATGATTATACGGTGGTAAATGATGAAACGGGGGAAGAAACCATTTATAATACAAATATGAAACGTAACCGCATGGCGCTGAGTACCTGTTATCAGACCCATCGGTTGACTTGCAGGGGGGGGGAATATTTGTGGGGAAAAGATGGTAGTATCAACCGCAGAGTTTTTTATGCTTTAGGATATTGGTTTGCCATTCCCTCCCGATTGGCGGTTGTGGCAAAATTGGAACGCTATGAAGCTGATACGGCAGTTTCTGATTCAGAAATGATTTATACAGTGGGAGGCGCTTATTATATAACGCCGAAAACGCGTATCATGCTGAATTATGCGCATTTTAGTTATGAAAAGAGTGTTTCTGTCAATGAACTTTGGGCGATGTCTCAAATAGGTTTCTGATAGTACAATATGCAATGTTTGTATTGTGTCTTTTTATACCTTGTCGTGTTTTATAGGTTGCTCAAAGTCATAAAGACTTTGGATGTTAGGTCTTTTTCTATATTTTTTCTTCACTATTTCTGAAAGTAAATATTGAATCTTTTGACTGAAATAGTGAGAGCGTGAAGCAGAACTTGGCACAAGATTTCACAGAACTTGGTGCAGGATCCGGCAGAACTTGTATCAAGATTCCAGATACTATGGTAGGGAAAAATACAGCTTTTTGAAACCGGACAAGGATCCTTGGACAACCTTTCCCCATAATTATCGGGTAAGTCTTCATCTCTACTATTTGTCTACTGCCCTGTAAACGAGGGCTTAAAGCATAAAAAAAGCAGTTACATTTTACTGTAACTGCTTTAAAGTGAAAAACTTACTTTGGTGGTGCCACCAGGAATCGAACCGGGGACACAAGGATTTTCAGTCCTTTGC
>OGKF01000490.1_pt1 | contig 22467 bp, 13 predicted proteins | sample 1572391 | NCBI WGS metagenome assembly OGKF01 (sample SAMEA2582095, study PRJEB24529) | metagenome | biome: Human gut stool | place: China | collected 2011
ATCCACTGGAAGCCGGACGATGAGGTCTTTACCGACATCGACGTCCCCGGCAGCTACTATAAAGATGTTCTCCGCCGTCAGGCTGTCGTCAACGCGGGCCTGACCCTCAACTTCACCGACGAGAAGGAGAAAGACCCGGCCACCGGCAAGCCGTGGAAGGAGAGCTGGTGCTATGAGCACGGCATCGCCGACTATGTCACCGAGACGGCGGGCGAAGACAGCCTGACCCCGGTGTTCAGCTGCGAGAGCGAGGCCACCGGCCGCGACCGGGAAGATCAGCCCGAATATAAGGTGAAGATGAGCGCAGCGTTCTGCTTTTCCAACAAGGTGCAGATGCTGGAATATTACCACAACTCGTCCTGGCTCGAGCACGGCGGCAGCCCGGAGCACGCCGTCCGCACGGCCTTTGTCTACCAGATCAACAAGTATCTCAAGGACAAGAATCTCTATAAGAAGGGCGAGAGCGCCATCAGCTTTCAGGATGTGCAGGACTGTCTGGTCTACGTCTCGTCCAGCTTCTCCACCCGCACCAGCTACGAGAACCAGACCAAGAAGGCCATCACCAACAAATTCGTCTCGCAGGCCATGACCGACTTCCTCAAGCACTATCTGGAGGTCTACTTCCTCGAAAAGCCCGACGAGGCCCAGAAGATCTGCCAGCAGGTGCTGGTCAACAAGCAGAGCCGTGAGCACGCCGAAAAGACGCGCCAGAGCATCAAAAAGACCCTCACGACCCAGATCGACCTCGCCAACCGGGTGCAGAAGTTCGTGGACTGCCGCACCAAGGATGCTTCCCGCCGGGAACTCTACATCGTGGAGGGCGATTCCGCTATGGGTGCGGTCAAGCAGAGCCGCGACAGTGACTATCAGGCCATCATGCCCATCCGCGGCAAGATCCTGAACTGCCTCAAGGCCGATTACGCCCGTATCTTCAAGTCGGACGTCATCGTGGACCTGATCAAGGTCATGGGCTGCGGCGTGGAGCTGGGCGGCAAACACAATAAGGAACTGGCCACCTTCAACCTCGACAATCTGCGCTACAACAAGATCGTGATCTGTACCGATGCCGACGTGGACGGCTACCAGATCCGCACACTGGTGCTGACCATGCTCTACCGCCTGACCCCCACCCTCATCAACGAGGGCTATGTCTATATCGCAGAGTCGCCGCTGTACGAGATCACGACAAAAGACCGCACCTATTTTGCCTACACCGAGCCGGAGAAGGCCGCCTTCCTCGAGAAGATCGGCGACAAGAAATACACCATCCAGCGCTCGAAAGGTCTGGGCGAGAACGACCCCGAGATGATGTGGCTGACCACCATGAACCCCGAGAGCCGCCGCCTCATCAAGGTGATGCCCACTGACGTGGAGCGCACCGCGCAGATGTTCGACATCCTGCTGGGTGACAACCTCGCCGGACGCAAGGAGCATATCGCCCAGCACGGCGCGGAGTATCTGGATGATCTGGATGTAAGTTAAACCTCTCTGTCAATGCTTCGCATTGCCACCTCCCCTATCGAGGGGAGGCTTTGGCATAGCGGAAAACTTTCCCTCTTCGCCAGAGGCTCTCCTCGGTAGGAGAGCTGTCGAGCGATAGCGAGACTGAGAGGTTGAGTTACGAGGGAGTTCTAGTAAAGAGGAACAAGAATGGCAAAGAAATCAAGCAAAAAGACCCTGAAGCCTGTCCGCCCCCAGCTGGGCGAGGGCGTCGAAATACTGAACGCCGGCAGCGTGCTGGAGGACCCCATCACCCGCACGCTGGAAACGAACTATATGCCCTACGCCATGAGCGTTATCGTCAGCCGTGCTCTGCCGGAGATCGACGGCTTCAAGCCCGCCCACCGCAAGCTGCTGTATACGATGTATGAGATGGGCCTCATCAAGGGTGCCCGCACCAAGTCGGCCAACATCGTGGGCAGCACCATGCACCTCAACCCCCACGGCGATGCCGCCATCTACGACACGATGGTGCGCATGGGCCGGGGCAACGAGAGCCTGCTGGTGCCCTTCGTGGACAGCAAGGGCAACTTCGGCAAAGCCTACAGCCGGGATATGTCCTGCGCCGCGGCCCGCTATACCGAAGCCAAGCTGGAAGGCGTCTGCGAAGAGCTGTTCCGGGACATCGACAAGGAGACGGTGGATTTCGTGCCCAACTACGACGGCACCACCACCGAGCCGACCCTGCTGCCCGTGACCTTCCCCACCATTCTGGCCAACAATACGCTGGGCATCGCCGTCGGCATGGCCTGCAACATCTGCTCCTTCAATCTGGCGGAGCTGTGCAACACCACCATCGCCCTCATGAAAGATGCCGGCCACGACATCGCCACCACTATGCCCGCCCCGGATTTCGTGGGCGGCGGTCAGATCTTATACGACGAAGCCCAGATGCGGGACATCTTCGAGAATGGCCGGGGCAGCGTGAAGGTGCGCGCCCGCTACGCCGCTGTGCCGGGCGAAAATATGATCGAGATCACCCAGATCCCGCCCACCACCACGGTGGAAGCCATCATGGACAAGATCGCCGAGCTGGTCAAGACGGGCAAGGTCAAGGAGATCAGCGATATGCGCGACGAGACCGACCTGAACGGCCTCAAGCTCACCCTCGACCTCAAGCGGGGCGTGGACGCGGACAAGCTGATGGCCAAGCTCTTCAAGGCCACCCCGCTGGAAGACAGCTTCAGCTGCAACTTCAACATCCTCGTCTCGGGTCAGCCCCGGGTCATGGGCGTGCGGGAGATCTTGCAGGAGTGGACGGCCTTCCGGATGGAGTGCGTCCGCCGCCGCACCTACTACGACCTCCACGGCAAGGAAAAGCGCCTCCACCTGCTCAAGGGTCTGGCGGCGATTTTGATGGACATCGACAAGGCCATCCACATCATCCGCACCACGGAGGAGGAGACGGAGGTCGTGCCCAACCTGATGATCGGCTTTGGCATCGACGAAGTACAGGCCGACTATGTGGCGGAGATCAAGCTGCGCCATCTCAACCGGGAATATATCCTCAAGCGCACCGGCGAGATCGAGCAGCTGGAAGCCGACATCGCCGACCTGAACGACATCCTCGCAAAGCCCGCCCGCATCCGCAGGATCATCATCAAGGAGCTGGGCGACGTGGCAAAGAAGTACGGCCAGCCCCGCCGCAGCGAGATCCTGTACGACCTGCCCGAGGAAGAGGGCGGCGCCGAAGAAGAGGCCGTGCCGGACTATCCCGTCACCGTCTTCTTCACCCGCGAGGGCTACCTGAAGAAGATCCCGCCCCAGAGCCTCCGCACAGCCGGTGCCCACAAGCTCAAGGAGGGCGACGAGATCATCCGGCAGGTAGAGACGCGGAACAATGTGGAAGCGCTTTTCTTCACCGACCGGCAGCAGGTGTACAAGGTGCGGCTGGCGGAGCTGGAAGACGGCAAGGTGGCCCAGATGGGCATTTATCTGCCGGGCCGACTGGGCATGGACGAGGGCGAAGCCATCCTCTCGATGGTCATCACCTCCGATTACAGCGGGCAGATGCTCTTCTTCTTCGCCAGCGGCAAGTGCGCGAAGATCCCGCTCAGCTCCTACGCCACCAAACAGAACCGCCGCAAGCTGCTGAAAGCCTACTGCGACAAGGAGCCGCTGGCGGCGATGCTCTTCCTCCCGGAGGAGACGGAGCTTGCCATCCGCACCAGTGCGGGCCGGATGCTGCTGGTCAGCACGGCGCAGATCGCCGCCAAGGCCACCCGCGACAGTCAGGGTGTGGCTGTGGTGACCCTGAAAAAGAACCAGACCATCGCTTCGGTGGTCCCGGCGGACACGCTGGAGCTGGCCAACCCCCACCGCTACCGCGTGCGCAGTCTGCCCGCCACGGGTGCCCTCATCCGTGCCGAGGACGAAGGCGAGCAGATGAGCTTGCTGTAAGGAGAAGAAAATGCAAAACATTGACCTGATCTGTGTGGGCAAACTGAACGCAAAATACTTCGCCGAGGGCGTGGCCGAATACCAGAAACGGCTGTCCGCCTTTGCGTCCTTCCGCATCATCGAGCTGCCGGAGGAAAAGATCGAAGAGAAGAACGCTTCCGACGCCGTGGTGAAAAAGGCACTGGATAAGGAGGGCAAGGCCATCCTGTCCAGCGTGCGCAAGGGCGCGGCCATCGTGGCCATGTGCATCGAGGGCAAACAGATCTCTTCCGACGAGCTGGCGCAGTTCCTGGCCGACCGGGCAAACAGCGGGGCAGGGGATGTGGCCTTTGTCATCGGCTCGTCCCACGGCCTGTCCGATGAGGTGAAAAAAGCTGCAGCCCTCAAGTTCAGCATGGGGCGCATCACCATGCCCCATCAGCTGGCACGGCTGGTGCTCACGGAACAGATCTACCGCGCATGTACCATCAACGTGGGCATGAAATACCACAAGTAACTTTACAACCCGCGCAAAACATGATAAAGTAAAGATACTGTGCTTAGGAAAAAGCACGCCCGCCGGTCGGGAAAGCCGGTGGGACTCTACACGATACGACACGGCAAACCAGCCGCGGACGGAAAGGATGTATTTACAATGGAACAGAGCGAAAAGACCCTTGACATGATCGTCAACCTCTGCAAGAACCGTGGTTATGTGTTCCCCGGTTCTGAGATCTACGGCGGCCTGGCCAACAGCTGGGACTACGGCCCCCTGGGCGTGGAGTTCAAGAACAACGTCAAGAAGGCATGGCTGAAGAAGTTCGTGCAGGAGAGCCCCTACAATGTGGGCCTGGATGCAGCCATCATCATGAACCCCCAGACCTGGGTGACCACCGGCCATGTGTCCAGCTTCTCGGACCCCCTGCTGGACTGCCGCGCCTGCAAGGCCCGCCACCGCGCCGATAAGCTCATCGGCGAGGAGCACCCCGAGGTCAACGTCGATGCCATGAGCTTCGACGAGATGGACGCTTTCATCGCCGAGCACGAGGACATCGTCTGCCCCGTCTGCGGCAAGCATGACTTCACCCCCATCCGTAAGTTCAACCTGATGTTCAAGACTGCCATCGGCGTCACCGAGGACAGCTCTTCGACCTGCTATCTCCGCCCCGAGACCGCACAGGGCATCTTCGTCAACTTTGCCAACATCCAGCGCACCACCCGCCGCAAGCTGCCCTTCGGCGTGTGCCAGGTGGGCAAGGCTTTCCGCAACGAGATCACCCCGGGCAACTTCACCTTCCGCACCCGCGAGTTCGAGCAGATGGAGTGCGAGTTCTTCTGCAAGCCCGGCACCGACCTCGAGTGGTTCAGCTACTGGAAGGACTACTGCGAGAACTGGCTGCTGAGCCTTGGCATCAAGAAGGAGCATCTGCGCCTGCGTGACCACGAGCCTGCCGAGCTGGCTTTCTACAGCCGCGCTACCACCGACATCGAGTATGCCTTCCCGTTCACCGACTGGGGCGAGCTGTGGGGCATCGCAGACCGCACCAACTACGACCTGACCCGCCATCAGGAGGCCTCCGGCAAGAGCCTCGAGTATTTCGACAGCGAGACCAACGAGCACTACATCCCCTACGTCATCGAGCCGTCTCTGGGCTGTGACCGTGTGGCTCTGGCCTTCCTGTGCGAGGCTTACGACGAGGAGCACCTGACCGACAGCAAGGGCAAGGAGGACATCCGCACCGTCCTGCACCTGCATCCGGCTCTGGCTCCCTACAAGTGCGCTGTCCTGCCCCTGAGCAAGAAGCTGGGCGACAAGGCCATGGAGATCCGCAACGAGCTGAGCAAGTACTTTATGGTGGACTACGACGACACCGGCTCCATCGGCAAGCGCTACCGCCGCGAGGATGAGATCGGCACCCCGTACTGCATCACCGTGGACTTCGACACCGTGGGCGACGAGGCCAAGGGCATCGTGGCCGACAACTGCGTCACCATCCGTGACCGCGACACCATGGAGCAGGTCCGTATGCCCATCAGTGAGCTGAAGAGCTACATTGAGAGCAAGATCGAGTTCTGATCCGTTTTTTGAAAGAACTGTGCGCCCGTCCGCATGCCGGAACTTCCGGAAGCGGGCGGGCGCTTTTGTTTTGAAGATGCTGCACTCCCTATTTTGCGTCACTTTGCGTCACACGGCAGCCCGCCTGTCCGGCCCGGACAGGCAAAAAGCCGGGAGGAACGTCCATTTTTCCAAAATTTTCCGATGCCGGGACAAACGACAACAAGTTTGACGCATCCATGCAAAAAATAGTATAATGACCCCAGGACGGACCATAGAAAAGAAGGGAGACACCGGGGTGCAGGACAAGGACGAAAAGACGGCACAGGGCGGGGCAATGACCCGGCAGCAGGCCGAACAGGAAATGGAGCAGCTGCGCAAGGTGTTCCCCTCGGTGCGCATGCTTACTGCAGAGCAGGTGCAGGCCGGGGAGGCATTGGGAGATGCTGCCCGGCAGGCGCTGGAAGAAAAGACCACCCACAGCCGGATGGAGTACCGCGGGCAGGAGCTGTACGAGGTGACGGCCCTGTTTGCGCAGGTGGAAGGCACGCCCTGCGTGCTGGAGCTGGAGCGCAGGCTGGACCGGATCATGCTGCTGGACCCCGAAGAAAGCGAACAGTTGTTCAACAACCTTGCGGAGTACCGTGGAAAACTGTACCGCGATGCGGTGACCGGCGCGTACAATGAGCGCTATTACCAGGAAAAATACCGCAGCCGCATCCTCACGGCTGGTGTGGCGGTGCTGCGGGTGGACGACTTCAAGGCGGCCAACGACGTATATGGCCGTTACGCCGGAAACAGCGTGCTGGAAACCGTGGCCGGGGTGCTGCGCCGGAATCTGGGCGAGAAGGACCGCCTCATCCGCCGCGGCGAGGACCGGCTGCTGCTGCTTCTGCCGGAGGTGGGGCAGAGCGACTTCGGCCAGAAGCTGGAGCATCTGCGGCTGCAGCTGGCGGCGGCCGGTGTTCCGGGCTACTCCCATCTGCACATCTCGGTGAGCATCGGCGGTGTGTGGATCCGGGACGGGGAAGTATCGGCGGCGGTGGAGCACGCAGAGCGGCTGGCTACCTATGCCCAGATGCAGAAGAACACCGTGATCACCGAGCAGCAGCCGGAGCGCACGGCCGCCGCGCCGGTGCACCGCCGCCAGAGCGTGCTCATCGTGGATGACTCTGAGCTGAACCGCAAGATGCTGGGGCAGATGCTGGGCAGCCGGTTCGACATTGCCGAGGCGGCCAGCGGCGAGGCCTGCCTGCAGCTGCTGGAACAGAACGCCACCGGCATTTCCATTGTGCTGCTGGACATCCATATGCCCGGCATCGACGGTTTTACGGTGCTGGAAGAGATGAACCAGAAAAACCTGCTGGAACAGATCCCGGTGATCATGATCTCCAGCGAGGACACCGTGGACGCGGTGCGGCGGGCCTTTGACCTGGGAGCCTCGGATTACATCAGCCGCCCGTTCGACGCCAAGGTGGTCTATCAGCGCATCATCAACACCATCCAGCTGTACGCCAAGCAGCGCCGCCTGAGCGCCATGGCGGCGGATCTTGCTTTTGAAAAGGAACGCGCCAGCCGGATGATGATCGGCATCCTGAGCCAGGTGGTGGAAAAGCGCAACGGTGAAAGCCGCGACCATGTGCAGCGGGTGGCACAGCTCACCTCCATGCTGCTGGCCGGGCTGGCCCAAAAGACCGACCGTTACCCGCTCACACGGGAGATGCGCCGTACCATTGCCACGGCGGCGGCCCTGCACGACATTGGCAAAATGGAGATCTGCGAGGACTTGCTGCACAAGGAAGGCCCACTGACCGAGGCCGAGCGCCGTACCCTGCAAAGCCACACCCTGCTGGGAGCACAGATGCTGGAAGAACAGCCCGAATGCCGGGATGACGCCTTTGCCCGCACGGCGTACAACATCTGCCGCTGGCACCATGAGCGGTACGACGGCGGCGGCTATCCGGACGGCCTGCAGGGGGAGCAGATCCCCATCGAAGCACAGGTGGTGGGCCTGGCGGACGTGTACGAGCGGCTGGTGAGCCGCCCGGTGGACGGCCACGCCCGTACCCACAGCGAAGTGGTGCAGATGATCTGTACCGGGGTGTGCGGGGCCTTCAATCCGCTGCTGCTGGACTGCCTGCAGGACATGGAAGTCGAGATCGCGCGTGCCATGCAGGACACGCCGGAAGAAACCTGAAAACATCACACCAACCGGGAAGTGCACGGGAAACCAGCGCACTTCCCGGCTTTTTGTGTGCATAAAACAGAAGTCCGGTCCTTGCCCGCAGGCACAGGCTGTGTTAAACTAAAGGAAAACAGATCGCATTATGAGGAGGAATGGTTCGTGAAACAACTGCAAGGGTTTGTGCGCCGCGCTGCGGCGCTGGTGCTGGCGGCGGTGCTCTGCCTGTGTGCTCCGGCAGCACTAGCAGCGGACAATGCTGCCGTGTCCGGCGGTGCGGTGACCATGGGCGGTGCCAACACCACCCTGATCCCGGCGGAAGAGGAAAACTGCCTGAGCTGGCTCTTCGGCTCCGGCGACACCATCACCCTGCCGTACCTGAACATCCGGGGGCAGGGCCTGAAGAAAAACGTCACACTGAACCTGGTGGACTGCCTGGTGGGCATCACCTACAACGAGCTGGGGTCCATCGGCAGCTATGTCAGCGCCAGTGCGGCCCAGCAGGCCTGGAAGGCACAGGCCGTGGCGGTCCACTCCTATCTGGAATATCACAAGCAGTATGGTTCTTCGGCCAATGCATTGATCTACACCCCGGTGGATCAGATCCCCTCCGCTGCCCGGGAAGCCATCCGCAAGGCGGTGGAGCCGGTGAAGGATGAGATCCTCACCTACAACGGCAGTGTCTGCGACGCGGTGTGGTCGGCCAGCGCGGGCTACAACACCCAGACCGGCGTGTACGGCACCTGCTCCAGCCGCGATGCCTGGGGCACCGAGGTGCCCTATCTGCAGAGCGTGGAAAGCCCCTATGAGGAGCAGTATCACGACCTGCTGCGCCGCTCCATCGGCAAGGATTATACCTATGTGGAGTACAACGACAGCCGCACCGGGGAGCCTTATACCGATGCGGACACCACCCACAAGAGCCTGGGCGGCTATGTGCAGTACAACACCTTTGTGTCCAACGGGCGCAGCTACCGCTACATCGGGCAGTTCGTCTCGTCCCGCTACTGCTTTGACTTTGGCACGGACGAAAACGGTACCCCCTGCATGACCTACTACGGCTTTGGCCACGGTGTGGGCATGAGCCAGTGCGGCGCGGTGGGCTATGCCGCAGAGCGGAACATGGGCTATAAGGCCATCCTCCGGCATTATTACAAGGGCGCCAGCATCACGAGCCAGGGCAGCAGCGGCGGTCTGTTCGGCTGGCTGCGCAGCCTGTTTGGCTGACAAAATGCGCGCTGCGGCCATGGTACACAGCCTGAGCGGCCTTCTGGTGTCACGTTGGCGGCAAAAAAGAACCTCCAAAATTCTGGCAAGGGCTTCTCAAGTGCGGCGCAATTTGGTATACTATCGCAGGGCCGAAAGGTTTCTGTGATACAAAACAACGCATCTGCGTGATACACGTTGGCGGCTTGTCCGCATCAGACGTTTGGAAAATAAAAGTGTTTGCCAAGGAATGGAGAAGGAAGCATGGAGTTGGATCAGGAAAAATTGACCCGGAATGAATCGGAGCGCAGCCGGGAGCTGGCACAGCGCATCCGGCGGGAGCTCGGCCCCTGCAGCGTACAGGTGCTGGGCGGCATCGGCGCACTGGAAAGTGCACTGGAAGCGACCGGTGTCGTGCAGCCTGCCGAGGGTGCTCTGCCGGAACTTCTGGTGGTGGTGGACCCGGAGTGGGTCACCCTGCCGCAGCAGCTGGCCGACCGGGTGCTGCTGGTGTGCAGCGAAGAAACGATGCTGGCCGCCTGCGCAAAGCAGCTGGCACAGCAGGGCCTGTACCGCGATTTTTCGTGGCAGAGCCGGGGCCGCGCTTTGCAGACGGCTCTGTTTTGCCGCACGGACGCCCCGGATGCAGCCGGGCAGCTGGCCGGATATGAGGAAGAACTGGACATCCTGCGGGAGCGCATGGAGCTGGCCGAGCGCACCGGCGAAGAGCAGGGCCGCCAGTTGGAGCGCCTGCGCAGCGACCTTTCGCTGAGCCGCAGCCACGAGCAGGACCTGGAAAAAACGCTGAACAGCGTGGTCCAGTCCCAGTTCTGGAAGCTCACCTGGCCCATGCGGTATCTGGTGAGCAAGTGCCGCCAGCTGTGGCACACCTTCCCGCTGTTCGTCTTTCTGGCAACGCTGCGCCGGGTGGGCATCTCCGGCGTGATGGCCCAGGCGAAGGCCAAGCGGGAGTACAAAAAGCTGTTCCCGGGCAAAGCCATGCCCGCCGACCGTTTTGCCACTCCGGAGCTGCTGGTAAAGCAGGCGGCCAACCAGCCGGCAGGCCCGCTCATCAGCATCGTGGTGCCGCTGTACAACACCCCGCAGCAGTTCCTGGTGGAGCTGCTGGACTCGGTGCAGAACCAGAGCTACCGCAACTGGGAGCTGTGCATGGTGGACGCCGGGCAGGATGAGACGGTGGGCCGGACCGTGAAGGCCCGCGCCGCCTCCGACCCCCGCATCCGTTATCGGAAGCTGGACAAGAACGACGGCATTGCCGGCAACACAAATCAGGGCTTTGCCATGGTCAAGGGCGACTATGTAGCCCTGCTGGACCACGACGACATCCTGCATCCGTGCGCTCTGTGGTATGTGGCCCAGGCCATCGCCGAGCAGGGAGCCGACTTCGTGTATACGGACGAGGTCACCTTTGAGGGTGACATCGACCACCTGACGGTGTACCACTTCAAGCCGGATTATATGCTGGACAACCTCCGCTCCAACAACTACATCTGCCACCTGAGCGTGTTCAGTGCCGCGCTGCTGGCCAAGGTGGGCGGCGACGAGCGGGCGGAGTTCAACGGCAGCCAGGATTATGACCTGTACCTGCGGCTGACCGAGCAGGCCAAAAAGGTGGTGCACATCCCGCACCTGCTGTATTACTGGCGCTCCAGCCCCACCAGCGTGGCAAGCAACATTTCGGCCAAGATGTACTGTCTGGAAGCCGCCATGAAGGCCCTGCGTGCCCACTACAAGCGCGTGGGCGTGCCGGTGGATGACGTGACCATGATCCCCAACACCCCGGGCTTCTACAAGACCGACTACACCATCACAAAGCCCGGCAAGGTGAGCATCCTGATCCCCAGCTGCGACCATGGGGCAGATCTGCGCACCTGCGTGGATTCCATCTACCGCAAGACCACCTATGCGGACTTTGAGGTCCTCATCATCGAGAACAACAGCAAGGAGGACGGCACCTTCCGCCTCTACGAACAGCTGCAGAAGGAGCACCCGGACAACCTGCGGGTGCTGTACTGGAAGGGCACCGGCTTCAACTACAGCGCCCTGAACAACTTTGGTGCCAAGGAAGCGACCGGCGAATACCTGCTGCTGCTCAACAATGATACCGAGGTGATCACCCCTCGCTGGATCGAGGAGATGGTCATGTATGCCCAGCAGGAGCGCGTGGGCTGCGTGGGCGTCAAGCTGCTGTACCCGGACAACACCATCCAGCATGCAGGCATCGGCTTTGGCTACCTGACCCTGGCCGCCCACATGCACAAGAACTTCCCGGTGGGACACCCCGGCTACATGGGCCGTCTGGTCTATGCGCAGGATGTCTATGCCGTGACCGCTGCCTGCCTGATGGTGCGCAAGAGTGTGTACGACGAGGTGAACGGCCTGGACGAGAGTTTTGCGGTGGCCTTTAACGATGTGGACTTCTGCGTCCGCGTGCGGGAGGCCGGGTATACCAATGTCTTTACCCCCTTTGCCCAGCTGTATCACTACGAGAGCAAGAGCCGCGGCCTGGACGAGAGCCCGGCCAAGCGCAAGCGCTTTGAGTCGGAAGTGAAGCGGTTCCAGCAGCGGTGGGCCAAGCAGCTGGCCGCCGGGGACCCCTGCCTGAACCCGAACTTTGACCTGATGAAGGAGGACTTCACCTTCGACATCAAGCCGCTGGAGTGACCCTCTCAGTCTGCTGCGCAGACAGCTCCCCCTTTCGGGGGAGCTGTGTTCGGAAAACTGATTGAAAACGAAAAGAGGAACTCTGGTGGAACTTTCAGCCTGTATCGTAGTTTATAACGGCGCAGAGGAGGCCCTGCGTGCGGCCCAGACCGTGCTGGACTGCACCCGCCGCTACCCGCTGACGCTGTATCTGGTGGACAATGCCAGCCCAGACGGCAGCGGCCAGCGCCTGACCCGCGCGGCAGCCGACGGCACCCTGCGCACGGCACCGGGCCAGCAGGTGCAGGTGCTCTGCCGGACCAAAAACGGCGGCTTCGGCACCGGGCACAATACGGTGCTTTCGCTGCTGCACAGCCGGGTGCATTTTATCCTGAACCCGGACATCCAGCTCACCGCCGACACCCTCAGCGATCTGGCCGACTGGATGGCCGCCCACCCGGATGCTGTGATGGCCCGGCCGGGGCTGTGCTTCCCGGACGGCCGCACCCAGCATCTGCCCCTGCGGCGCTGCGCCCTCCGGCCGATGGTCTACCGTCAGCTGCCATTCCTGAAATTCTGGGAGAAATATAACCGCGCCTATCTTATGGAAGGGGAAGACCTGTCTGCCCCCGTGGAGATCGAGTTCTGCACCGGCAGCTTCTCAGCGGTGCGGACGGCGGAGTTCAGGGCCGTGGGTGGCTTTGATGAGCACTACTTCATGTATGTGGAGGATGCGGACCTGACCCAGAAGATGCGCACCAAGGGCAAGGCATATCTCGTGCCCCAGTACACCGCCATCCATGCGTGGCATCGCGCGGCCCACCGCAGCCTCAGGCCCTTCCTGTGGCAGACTGGGAGCCTGCTGCGGTACTTCTGTAAATGGGGGTTCAGGCTCTGAATCTCCACTGCCGACGAAACAAGAGAGCGCCTGCCACAAAATTTTTGCGGCGGGCGCTCTTTCCTTGCTTTTTTTTCGATTTGATAGTAGAATAAGGTGTAATACTATCGCAAGCCTGCCAGTAGTGCATAGCGAGATCCTGCCAGCGCGCGTGGCGCGGGAAGCCCGGCGGCTGGCGGCGTATTACCACCAACATTGTTTACAGCGGACGCAGCTCCGCTTTGAATCCATACAGGACCCGGCGGATACGCTGTCGGGCCTTGTACAAGCTGCACAACTTTTTTATTTCATAATATAAGGAGTGCACAAAATGAAAGGTATCATTCTGGCCGGCGGTGCCGGCACCCGGCTTTATCCGCTTACGATGGTCACCAGCAAGCAGCTGCTGCCTGTCTACGACAAGCCGATGATCTACTATCCTCTGTCCACCCTCATGCTGGCGGGCATTCAGGACATCCTCATCATCTCTACCCCCACCGACACGCCCCGCTTCGAGGCGCTGCTGGGCGATGGCAGCCAGTACGGCATCCATCTGCAATATAAGGTCCAGCCGTCTCCGGACGGTCTGGCGCAGGCCTTCATCCTCGGCGAGGAGTTCATCGGCGACGACTGCTGCGCCATGATCCTCGGCGACAACATCTTCTACGGCAACGGCTTCTCCAAGATCCTGAAGACCGCTGTGGCAAACGCGGAGAACAAGGGCCGCTGCACCGTCTTCGGCTACTATGTGCCGGATCCCGAGCGCTTCGGCATCGTGGAGTTCGACGCAAACGGCAAGGTACTCAGCGTCGAAGAAAAGCCCCAGCATCCCAAGAGCAACTACGCCATCACCGGCCTGTACTTCTACAACAAGGAAGTCGTCCGGATGGCAAAGCAGGTCAAGCCCTCCGCCCGCGGCGAGCTGGAGATCACGACCCTGAACGATATGTACCTCAAGCAGGATGAGCTGGACGTTCAGCTGCTGGGCCGTGGCTTTGCATGGCTGGACACCGGCACGATGGACAGCCTCGTGGAGGCAGCGGACTTTGTGCGGATGATCGAGAAGCGTCAGGGCATCAAGATCAGCGCCCCCGAGGAGATCGCATTCAAGTACGGCTGGATCGACCGCGACACCCTGCTGGAAAGCGCTGAGCGCTACGGCAAGAGCCCCTACGGCCAGCACCTCAAGAATGTGGCTGACGGCAAACTGAAGTATTAAGAGAGGCGGTATCCGCATGAAAATCATTGTTACCGGCTGCAAGGGCCAGCTTGGCACCGAGATCATCAAGCAGCTCCGGGAGGGCCGCAGTGAGCTTGGCCCTCTCCCTGAGAAGCTGATGAACGCCACGGTCATTCCGGTGGACCTGCCGGAGCTGGACATCACCAACTATAAGATGGTGGACGACTTCATCCGCCGCCAGCGCCCGGATGTCATCATCAACTGCGCCGCCTTCACCAACGTGGACGGCTGCGAGGTGAACCATGACACCGCTTTCAAGGCCAACGCCATCGGCCCCCGCAATCTGGCACAGGCCGCCACCAAGACCGGCGCCCGTCTGGTACACGTCTCTACGGATTATGTCTTCTCCGGCCGCGAGAACGGCGGCATCCCGCAGGATGAGGCCACCATCCCCGGCCCCATCAGCGCCTATGGCTCCACCAAGCTCATGGGTGAGAAGTACGTCGAGCAGTTCTGCCACCGCCACTTCATCGTCCGCACCGCATGGCTCTACAGCTACTACGGCAAGAACTTCGTCAAGACCATCGTGAACGCGGGCAGAAAGTTCGGCAAGCTGGAGGTCGTCAACGACCAGTGCGGCAACCCCACCAACGCCGTCGATCTGGCCCACGAGATCTTACAGCTCTGCGTCACCCACGAGTACGGCCTGTACCACTGCACCGGCGAGGGCATCTGCTCCTGGTATGATTTCGCGTCTGAGATCATCCGCCTGTCCGGCGTGGACGCCACCGTGGCCCCCTGCACCAGCGAGGAGTACAAGTCGAAGCACCCGGACAGCGCCGACCGCCCCAAGTGGAGCGCTCTGGACAACCGGATGCTGCGCTGCACTGTTGGCAACGACGTCCGTGACTGGAAGGATGCACTGGCCTGCTTCTTCACCCACTGGGACGGCGACAACGGAATGAAAGACTGAGATGAAACCCTCTCCGTCTGCTCAGTTCCCTCGCATCCACCTCTCCCGAAGGGCGAGGTTTTATGCATCTGGAGGGAACGCTGAAAAAAGCTCCCCTTTTCGGGGGAGCTGGCATCGCGCAGCGATGACTGAGAGGGGTTTACTACAACGAAACTTTGAGGAAATAAACTTATGAAAACCTATCTGATCACCGGCTGCGCCGGTTTTATTGGTTCCAACTTTGTGCATTATATGCTCAAGAAATACCCGGAGATCCTGCTGGTCAACCTGGATAAGCTGACCTACGCCGGCAACCTGGAAAACCTGAAGGACGTGGAGGGTGACCCCCGCCATGTGTTCGTGCAGGGCGACATCTGCGACAAGGAACTGGTGGAGAGCCTGTTCCAGAAGTACGATTTCGACTATGTCATCAACTTTGCCGCCGAGAGCCATGTGGACCGCTCCATCAAGAATCCGGAGATCTTTGTGCAGAGCAACGTGATGGGCACTGTCAACCTGCTGCAGCGCGCCAAGGAAGCCTGGTACGATGCCGACGCCAAGACCTGGAAAGAGGGCAAGAAGTACCTGCAGGTGTCCACCGATGAGGTCTACGGCGCTCTGGGTGCCGAGGGCTTCTTTATGGAGACCACCCCGCTGTGCCCCCACAGCCCCTACTCCTCCTCTAAGGCCAGCGCCGATATGTTCGTTATGGCATTCCACGACACCTACGGGATGCCCATCAACATCACCCGCTGCTCCAACAACTACGGCCCCTACCAGTTCCCCGAGAAGCTCATCCCGCTGATGATTAACAACGTCAAGCACCACAAGCAGCTGCCCGTCTACGGCGACGGTATGCAGATCCGCGACTGGCTGTACGTTGAGGACCACTGCAAGGCCATCGACATGGTCTGCAACGGTGGCAAGGTCGGCGAGGTCTACAACGTCGGCGGCCACAACGAGCGCCCCAACATCTTCATCGTCAAGACCATCATCGAGCAGCTGCACGACCGCCTGAAGGACGACGGCATCAGCGAAGACCTCATCAAGCATGTCGCTGACCGTCTGGGCCATGACCGCCGCTATGGCATCGACCCCACCAAGATCAAGAACGACCTTGGCTGGTATCCTGAGACTCCCTTCGAGAAGGGCATCGTCCTGACCATCGACTGGTACCTCGACCACGAGGAGTGGATGGAGCACATCACCAGCGGCAACTACCAGAAATACTACGAGGAAATGTACAAGAACAAGTAACTTCTTGTAAATCCGCAAGTGAAAAAAGAGCACTCCCGCATCGACACGGGAGTGCTCCTTTTTTGTATGGCACTGTTTTACGGTGCATTAGAAAAGTGATCCGAACCGCTGGAATGTGGGACTCAGCCGAGGCTCACGCCCATCCGGCGGGCGACGGTGAGCAGCTCGCAGCCTTCGGGGACATTGCGGGTCTTGCCGGCGATGTCCTCGAGGCGGTTGGCGATGACGCGGTTGTTGACCATGGCAACGGTGACGCCATAGCGCTCCATCTCCACCAGCTTGGCGGCGTAGCTGCCGAACTGGGTGGCCAGCACGCGGTCGTAGGCGCTGGGGCTGCCGCCGCGCTGCATATGGCCCGGGATGCAGACGCGGGTCTCCATGCCGGTCTTCTTCTGGACGGCGGCGGCGATGCGGTTGGTGGCGGTGGCACCGTAACCGGCCTCCATGCGCTTGGCCATCCATTCCTTCCGCTTCATACCGGCCTCTTCGGTGTTGATGGCACCCTCGGCCACGGCGATGATGGAGAAGTTGGAACCCTTGCGGGCGCGGCGCTCGACGGCGCTGCAGACGCGGTCGATGTCATAGGGCATCTCGGGCAGCAGGATGATGTCCGCGCCGCCGGCGATGCCGGAGTAGAGGGTCAGCCAGCCGGCCTTGTTGCCCATGATCTCGATGCACATGACGCGGCTGTGGCTACCGGCGGTGGTGTGGATGCGGTCGATGACCTCGGTGGCGATGTCCACGGCGGTGTGGAAGCCGAAGGTGACGTCGGTGCCGTAGATGTCGTTGTCGATGGTCTTGGGCAGGCCGATGATGTTCAGACCCTCCTGGGAGAGGAGGTTGGCCGTCTTGTGGGTGCCGTTGCCGCCGAGGCAGAGCAGACAGTCGAGCTTGGCGTCCTTGTAGGTCTTTTTCATGGCGGCGACCTTGTCGATCTTGTCCTCTTCCACCACGCGCATGAGCTTGAAGGGGGTGCGCTTGGTGCCGAGGATGGTGCCGCCCAGCGTCAGGATGCCGCGGAAATCGTCCTCCGTCATCTCCTTGTAGTCGCCGGTGATGAGGCCGTGGTAGCCGTTGAGGATGCCCACGATCTCGACGTTCTCGCCGAACCGTGCATACAGGGCCTTTGCCACGCCGCGGATGGTGGCGTTCAGGCCGGGACAGTCGCCGCCGGAGGTCAGGATGCCAACACGTTTTTTCATATTGAATAACCCTCGTTTCTTCCGATTTCAGGAGCAGATAAATGATATTATAAGAGTATTCCCAAAGGGGGCGGGTGTCAAGGGGAGAGGCCGAAAAAAGCTGTGAAAACGCCGGGGCGGGCGGGGGTGAAAAAACATGGGCAAAAAAATCAAAAAAGTGGTTGACAAATGGGAGAAGAGGCTGTATAATATTCCTCGTCAGCAGCGCTTCGGTGCTGAGGACGGAACCAAATAGTGGGGATTTGCATAGTGGTAGTGCGGTAGACTCTGACTCTACTTGTGGGAGTTCGATTCTCTCATCCCCAACCAAGAAAACCGCAGTCTCAACTGGCTGCGGTATTTTCGGGGCATAGCGCAGTTGGTAGCGCGCCTCGTTCGGGACGAGGAGGCCGTGGGTTCAAATCCCGCTGCTCCGACTTAAAAAATCCAGTACACATTTGTGTACTGGATTTTTTATTTGGTCGAGCGCGGGATTTGAACAAGGCGGCCTTGCGCAGCAAGGCAAGCAATCAGCCCAGTGGGCTGTTGCTTAGCCTGCGGGTCCCAACGGCTAGGAATGTCAACAGTTGGTGACTATCGGTACACATTTGTGTGCCGGTCTTTTTCTATATCCGCAGCGGGATTTGAAAGGAACCCGGGTCCCACTTTATTATTCACACAAATCCCTATCTCTTTCTTCTGAAATATGCTAAAATGGTACCACTACGACACAGGGAGGTCTTTCTATGCTCAAACGTCTGCGCAGCGCCCATCCGATGCTCTACTGCCTCGGGGCTGAGGTGCTGTTTCTGGGGATGCTGTTCGTGGCGTCGATGGTGTCGCTTCTGGGGATCTTATTCGTCCTGCGCGACCTCGAGATGGCCGACGACTATCTGCTGACGACCCTGCAGGAGGCGGCGGGCATCCTGACGGCCTGCTTCCTTCTGGCCCGCACCGGGAAGATCGGTCTGCTCCGCCGCCGGGGCAGCGGCTTCTTCAACGGATTGCTGGTGGGCCTGTACCCCATCGCGCTCATCGGCTACAATGCCTACAACACCCTGCTGTTCGGCCGCCCGGAGGGCGATATGCTGCCCGCATGGCGCATCGTGTGGTTCCTGCTGGGCATGACCAGTGTGGGCGTGGCCGAAGAGTTTCTGTTCCGGGGGGTCATCGCCCAGACCCTGCTCGAGCACTTCGGCACCAGCCGGGGCGGCGTCTGGAAAGCCTGCCTGCTGTCGGGCCTGTACTTCGGCGCGGCCCACCTGACCAATCTCACCGGCAGCGCGCCGTTGGGCGTGCTGATGCAGTGTGTCTTTGCGGCGTCGCTGGGCACCCTGCTGGCAGCAGTCTATTTCCGCACCGGCAACATCTGGGTGACGGTGTTCATCCACGCCGCGATGGACATCACCTCCATGCTGGTAGGCGGCTTGTACGGCACCCAGTCGGTGGCCGACAGCATCAGCACCTACGACATCACCATGCTGGCGTCGGTGGCGGTCTATCTCATCCCCACAGTGTTCCTGCTGCGGAAAAAGAAGATCGGCGAAGTGGAGCTTTACTTCGGACGGGATGTGCCGTCAGAGAAGGAATAAGAAAAAGGAGCCGCGAGGCTCCTTTTTTCGTTATACCTTATTCGTAATCAATGGGCAGCGTGGGCAGGCCGTTCAGCTCCAGCCCGGCGGTATGGCCCGCGATGTACTGGTAATACCCCTGCGCCGCGATCATGGCACCGTTGTCGCCGCAGAACTTCAGCTCAGGCAGATAGACCTTTGCGCCCAGCTTCTGGGCACCGTCGTTGACCAGCTGGCGCAGACGGCCATTGGCTGCGACGCCGCCCGCGAGGCAGACCTGCTTTGCGCCGGTGTCGGCGGCGGCGAGAAGGAGCTTTTCGGCGAGGATGCCCGCGATGCGCTCCTGAAAGCTGGCCGCAAGGTCGGGCACATGGATCTCGGTGCCCTTCATCTGGGCCTGATTCACCTCGTTCAGCACAGCGGTCTTGAGGCCGGAGAAGCTGACATTGTATCGGCCCTCGACGTGGGGGACGGGCAGGCGGTAGGCCTTCGGGTCTCCGGTCTTGGCGGCATTGGCAACGCTGGGGCCGCCGGGATAGGGCAGGCCCAGCGTCCGGGCCACCTTGTCGAAGGCCTCACCGGCGGCATCGTCCACCGTGTGGCCGAGGATGTGGTAGTGGGTGTAGTCCTGGACCTCCACGATGTGGCTGTGTCCGCCGGATGCCACGAGGCAGAGGAAGGGCGGCTTCAGCTCGGGGTGGGTGAGGTAAAGGGCCGCGATGTGGCCCCGCAGATGGTGGACCGGCACCAGCGGCTTGCCCGCCGAGTAGGCGAGGCCTTTGGCGAAGTTGACACCCACCAGCACCGCGCCGATGAGTCCGGGCGCGAAGGTAACGGCTACGGCATCCACGTCGTCGATGGTCTTTCCGGCGTCCAACAGGGCCTTTTTGACGGTGGCGCTGATGAACTCGCAGTGGCGGCGGCTGGCGATCTCGGGCACGACGCCGCCGTAAAGCGCCTGTTCCTTGACGCTGGTGGAGATGACGTTGCTCAGCAGATGCCGGCCGTCCTCCACCAGAGATGCGGCGGTCTCGTCGCAGGTGGATTCGATTCCTAGAATGATCATGGTCTTAGTGGGCCTCCAGCCAGTTTTTGCCCTGATGCACTTCGGTGCTCAGGGGCACAGCGTAATTGACACAGCCTTCCATCTCTTCTTGTAAGATGGAAGCGGCCTTTGCGGCCTCCGCCTCCGGGGCCTCCACGATGAGTTCGTCGTGGACAGTCAGGATGAGGCGGCTCTCCATCTTCTCGTCCCGCAGACGCCGCCAGACCCGCACCATCGCCAGCTTGATGACGTCGGCGGCAGTGCCCTGAATGGGGGTGTTGCGGGCCATCCGCTCGCCGCTGGCCCGGATGTTGTGGTTGTTGCTGGTCAGCTCGGGCAGGGAGCGGCGGCGTCCGAAGAGGGTGGACACATAGCCGCAGGCCCGGGCGTCGGAGATGGTCTTGTCCATATAGCCGCTCACCTTCGGGAAAGTGGCCAGATAGTTTTTCAGGAAAGCGTCGGCCTCCTTGACGCTGACGCCGATGTCCTTCGAGAGGCTGTAGGCACCCTTGCCGTACATGATGCCGAAGTTGATGGCTTTGGCAGAGGAGCGGAGACGGGGCGTGACCTGCTCGAGGGGCAGGTTGTAGATCTTCGCAGCGGTGCTGCGATGGATGTCCTCGCCGGTCAGGAAGGCCTGCTGCATATGCTCGTCGCCGGTGACATGGGCGAGGATGCGCAGCTCGATCTGGCTGTAGTCGGCGTCCACCAGCACGCAGCCGGGCCGCGCCACAAAGTAAGCGCGGAGCTGGCTGCCCAGCTCGGTGCGGATGGGGATGTTCTGCAGGTTGGGGTTGTCGGAGGAAAGGCGTCCGGTGCGGGCTTCGGTCTGGTTGAAGCGGGTGTGGATGCGGCCATCCTCCGCGATGACCTTCAGAAGCCCTTCGACATAGGTGGAGTTGAGCTTCTGGTAGGCACGGTACTGCAAAATGTCCTCCACCAGTGGGTAGTCCCGCAGGGACTCCAGAGTCTCGGCGTCGGTGGACCAGCCGCGCTGGGTCTTTTTGCCGTGGGGCAGGCCCATGGTGTCGAAGAGCATCTCGCCCAGCTGCTTGGGGCTGTTGGGGTTGAAGCTGGCGCTGCCCGTCTCCATATGGATGCGGGTGAGGACATCTTCCAGCTCGGCCCGCATCTTCACGCCGAACTTCTCGATGCCCTCCCGGTCCACGAGGATGCCGATGCGGGTCATGTCGGCCAGCACCTGCGCCAGCGGGAACTCGATATCGCTGTAGAGCGCGTCCTCGCCCAGCGCGGTGATCTCTGCCTTCATCTTGGCGAACAGGTCGGCCAGCGCACCGGCGTCCGGCCACTTCTCACAGGTGAAAGCGGCGTCGGCGCGGTAGCTGATGATGAGCTCCGAGAGGTTGTACTTGGAAGCCGAGGCGTCCAGCAGATAGGCCGCCAGCTTGCCGTCCCAGACGATGCTGCTGCCCCAGCCGCCCGCAGCCATGGCGCGGGCGTAGAGCGGCGCGCTGTCGAAGACGTCAAGGGTGACGTCTTTGTTGTCCAGCAGGCGGAGCAGGTCTTCGGATTCCAGCGGAAAGACGGTCTTGTCCTGCACGGCATACCACACGGCGGGCTGCAGCTCCACGATGCGGACGCCCTGCTTGCCCATGACAGCGGGCCGCGCGGCCACGAGGTAATGGCCCTTCGGCTCAGCGGGCAGAGCGGCAAGTTCGGCTTCCGGCAGAGGCTCTGCCGGCGCTCTTTCCGGGTCGGCGGCGGGGGCGATGTCGCTCAGGCCGAAGCGGGCAATGAGGGAGTGGAGCTCCAGCTCCTGCATCAGCCGGACGGCTTCGGCCTTGTTGCCCTCGCCCACGGCATAGGCGCCCTCGGCGGTGTCGATGGGGGCGTCGGTGCGGATGGTGCCCAGCGTGTAGCTCAGCTCAGCCATCGCCCGGTCCTCGGCCAGATGCTCCCGCTGCTTGGGCTTGATGGTCTTGTCAGTGGTGTCGTCGAGGTGGGCGTAGACCCCCTCGAGACTGCCGTATTTCTGGATGAGGGTGATGGCGCTCTTCTCGCCGATGCCCTTGACGCCCGGAATGTTGTCGGAGGTGTCGCCCATCAGGCTCTTGATGTCGATGAGCTGGCGGGGGGAGACGCCGTATTTCTCCTTCACGGCCTCCACGTCCATGGTGACGGTCTTGCTGCGGCCCATGGCGGTGGTGGCCAGCAGGACGGTGGTGGTGTCGCTGACCAGCTGCAGGCTGTCCCGGTCTCCGGTGGCGAGGAAGCAGTCGTCGCTGCGGGCGGCGCAGGCGGCGGACAGGGTGCCGAGGATGTCGTCGGCTTCCCAGCCCTCCGCTGTCACCTCGCGGTAGCCCAGCGCGGCCAGAAGCTCTTTCAGCACCGGCAGCTGTGCAGCCAGCTCGTCGGGCATCTTGTGGCGGGTGGCCTTGTAGCCGTCGTCCATTTTG
>OGKF01000504.1_pt1 | contig 21902 bp, 15 predicted proteins | sample 1572391 | NCBI WGS metagenome assembly OGKF01 (sample SAMEA2582095, study PRJEB24529) | metagenome | biome: Human gut stool | place: China | collected 2011
AACTCTGTGGCTGAGTTCTACAGCGTAGCTGTTACCAACAACTATCAGGAGGCCGACACGGGTACGAAGATGATTCACTTGGGAAAGAACACCAAGAGCACTATAATAAGCAAGGGCATCAGTGCCGGACACAGCCAGAACTCGTACCGCGGACTGGTGCGCGTGTCGCCTAATGCCGACAATGCCCGCAACTATTCGTCGTGCGACTCGCTGCTGTTGGGCAGCGACTGCGGAGCCCACACGTTCCCGTATATGGACATACACAACGACTCGGCGATAGTGGAGCACGAGGCTACGACGAGCAAGATAAGCGAAGACCAGCTGTTCTACTGCAATCAGCGAGGCATACCTACGGAGCAGGCCGTCGGCCTTATCGTCAATGGATATGCCAAGGAAGTTTTGAACAAGCTGCCTATGGAGTTTGCCGTTGAGGCTCAGAAGCTGCTCAGCGTGTCGTTGGAAGGCACTGTGGGATAGTTCTTCAAATTAAAAATTAAGAATTAAAGATTAAAAATTGACGGGTAGTGCCGTAGGGGTTTATCGGTTCATTAATGATATATATAAAAATGTTGTTATGATGAATACAAGACCTTTGATTGTTTTAGTCTTGCTGCTTTGTCTGTCAAGACTTGTGGCAAACGCTCAGGACGATGACTCGCGGCGATGGGCAATAGACTTCAGGCTCAGTCCTGTAAAGCCGGTTGTGTCGCTAAACGAAACTCCCGACAAGTATTACGACCCTTTGAAGGCAGGCGGCGGTCCTAACTTCTCTGCTCACATAGAGTATTTCATTCCGCAGACAGGCTTCTCTGTTGTCGGCGGCTATGACCACGAAGTGATGGACTTCTATTCAGGCGACGTGTCGGCCGATTTGTCGCAGATTATGCTTGGCGGCCGCTGGTATTTCCTGTCAAAGTCGTGCTCGCTGCAGCCTTATCTCGGCGTAAGCACTTTCTGGAACGTTGCCGGGCGCAAGGATGCAGGCACGATAAGCATGTCGGGAATGTATGGCAGCTATGAGCGCAAGTATAGCGTTAGCAGCCCCGTGCTCAGTGTGGCGCCGGTGGTGGGTCTCGACATTTATATGTTCTCGTGTGTGGCTCTTGAGGTCGATTATGGCTTCCGCATGGCTGTCGACGGACATACATCGTCGCAGACGACATACAGAAAGGACACAACACCCTATGCAATGCGCTCGCCGATGCACCGCCACGCGCTGTCAGTGGGACTGAAAGTTACGTTCCCGTTCAAGTTTACAAACCGTGACTTCGGCGGACTGCTGGATTCTCTTTTAGATTTGAAATAAACAACTCAGGCAGGCGCAAGCCGTAAGGCCGGAATAAATTATAAGCAAGAATTATGTTAGAAATAAAAGACTTACACGCCAAGATTGGCGACAAGGAAATATTGAAGGGCATCAACCTCACCATAAGGGACGGTGAGACACATGCCATAATGGGACCTAACGGTTCGGGCAAGAGTACATTGAGCGCCGTGCTGGTCGGTAATCCTCTTTATGAGGTTACGTCAGGCTCGATAACCTTCAACGGCAAGGACCTGCTCGAGATGAAACCTGAGGACAGGGCACACGAAGGATTCTTCCTCTCGTTCCAGTATCCTGTGGAGATTCCGGGCGTGTCGATGACCAACTTCATGCGTGCCGCCATAAACGAGAAGCGCAAGTATGAGGGCAAGGAGCCGCTCAACGCAGCCGACTTCCTGAAGTTGATGCGCGAGAAGAGAAAGATTGTTGAGCTTGACAGCAAGCTGTCTAACCGCTCTGTGAACGAAGGTTTCAGCGGCGGCGAGAAGAAGCGTAACGAGATTTTCCAGATGGCAATGCTCGAGCCTAAGCTCAGTATCCTGGACGAGACTGACTCTGGCCTCGACGTTGACGCGCTGCGCATTGTTGCCGAAGGCGTCAACAAGTTGCGCACTCCGGAGTCGAGCTGCATCGTCATCACTCACTATGAGCGCCTGCTCGACATCATCAAGCCCGACATCGTTCACGTGCTCTACAAGGGACGCATCGTAAAGACCGCCGGTCCGGAACTGTCGAAGGAAATCGAGGCACGCGGATACGACTGGATTAAAGAAGAGGTGGACTGAATTTAATTTATAATTGGCTGATGCCGAACTTCGTTTCACAATTCATAATTCATAATTCATAATTGGATTGCGCTGAACTTCGTTTCATAATTCACAATTCTTAATTCGTAATTGGCTAACGCCGAACTTCGTTTCATAATTAATATACGGATGGATAGCGAAAAACAATATATAGACCTTTACAACCAGTGCCGCGACATGATATGCGCGCACAGCTCAGCGCCGCTCAACGCCGTGCGCGATGCTGCGTTCGACGACTTCAAGCGGATGGGATTCCCGACAAAGAAGGTCGAGAGATATAAATACACCGACATTCCGTCGCTATTTGAGCCCGACTACGGTCTTAACCTCAACCGCCTTAACATTCCGGTTGACCCGTATGAGGCATTCAGATGCGACGTGCCTAACCTCAGTACATCGCTCTATTTCATAGTGAACGACGGCTTCTATGGCAAGTCTACGCCTAAGGGCCAGCCGCTTCCCGAAGGAGTGATTGTCGACTCGCTGGGCAAGGTGGCTGCCGAAAGGCCAGAACTGATAGAGAAATATTATGCCAAGCTGGCTAAGACTTCTGAAGACGGCATAACGGCTCTCAACACAATGCTGGCACAGGACGGACTGCTGGTTTATGTGCCCAAGGGCGTTGTGGTAAGCAAGGCCGTGCAGGTGATCAACATCCTGCGCTCTGACGTCGACCTGATGGTTAATCGCCGTGTGCTGATAATAGTGGAGGAGGGGGCTGAAATCAAGCTGCTCTTCTGCGACCATGCCGCCGACGACCGCCGTTTCCTCACCACGCAGGTTATCGAGGCTTATGTGGGCGACAATGCCGGACTTGACCTCTACTGCCTTGAGGAGACTCACGCAAAGAACGTTCGCGTGAGCAACCTGTTCATTGAGCAGCAGCGCAGCAGCAGAGTTAACCATAACATAATAACGCTGCACAACGGCATAACACGCAACCGCACCGACCTTGTGTTTGCAGGTGAGGGTGCCGAGTGTAACCTCAGCGGATGTGTTATAGCCGACAAGAAACAGCATGTTGACAACAATACGCTGATAGATCATCGCGTGGCTCACTGCACGAGCAACGAACTGTATAAATACGTTCTCGACGAGAGCGCCACGGGAGCCTTTGCCGGCCGAGTGCTGGTGCGTCATGGCGCACAGAAGACCGACTCGGTGATGCGTAACCAGAACCTCTGCTCAACCAAGGAGGCGCGTATGTACACGCAGCCGATGCTGGAGATATATGCCGACGACGTTAAGTGTGCCCACGGAAGCACCGTGGGTCAGCTCAACGATGCGGCCCTGTTCTACATGCGTCAGCGCGGCATCAGCCTTAAGGAGGCCAAGCTCCTGCTTGAGTTTGCCTTCGTCAACGAAGTCGTAGACGGCATAAAGCTCGAGCCGCTCCGCGACCGCCTGCATTATCTCGTAGAGAAACGCTTCCGCGGCGAACTCAACAAGTGCGAGGGATGCAAACTGTGCAGATAAAATTCGGTAGTTAGAAGTAGTTAAAGGAGTTAGAGTAGTTAAAGTCATTACCTTTGTTGATGTCGTCATTCTTTATGTAACAATGTTGACTGGAATTTGGCTTTGGCTGCTCTAATTCTGAAAATAAGCTCAGATGCTTGCATGTTTTCAATGCTTGTAATAAAAAACTTTAAGGCTTGTATACTTTAACTGCTCTGACTTCTCTAATTTACTGAATATTCTCGTTAGTCTTTGGCCACGTTACTTTGTATAAAATTATTTAGGCTATTGACTTTAACTACTCTAACTCCTTTAACTACTTTAACTCCTAAAAAATGTTCGACGTAACCAAAATAAGAGAAGACTTCCCGATACTCAGCCGTAAGGTTTACGACCGTCCGCTGGTATATCTCGACAACGGTGCAACAACGCAGAAGCCGCTGTGTGTGCTCGATGCCATGCGCGAAGAGTATCTCAATGTCAATGCAAACGTACACCGCGGCGTGCATTATCTTTCGCAGCAGGCAACCGACCTGCACGAACAGGCACGCGAAAAGGTGCGCAAGTTTATCAATGCAGGTTCGGTTAACGAAATAATCTTCACGCGCGGAACCACCGAGAGCCTTAACCTTGTGGTTTCGTCGTTCTGCGACGGGTTTATGAGCGAGGGCGACGAGGTTATCGTGTCCGTCATGGAGCATCATTCCAACATCGTGCCGTGGCAGCTTCAGGCAGCGCACAAAGGCATATCGCTGCGCGTGATACCGATGAACGACAAAGGCGAACTGTTGCTCGACGAATACGAAAAGCTGTTCACTGAGCGCACTAAGATAGTCAGCGTTACGCATGTAAGCAATGTCCTCGGAACGGTAAACCCTGTTAAGGAGATTGTGCGCATAGCCCACGAGCACGGCGTTCCCGTCATGGTCGACGGTGCACAGAGCACTCCTCACTTTGCCGTTGACGTACAGGACATAGACTGCGACTTCTTTGCCTTCAGCGGACATAAGATGTATGGTCCTACAGGCGTAGGCGTGCTATACGGAAAGGAATACTGGCTCGACCGCATGCCGCCGTATCAGGGCGGAGGCGAGATGATAGAGAGCGTAAGCTTTGAGAAGACCGTGTTTGAGCATCTCCCGTTTAAGTTTGAGGCCGGCACGCCCGACTATGTTGCCACTCACGGCCTTGCCACAGCCATCGACTATATCAGTTCGATAGGCATCGACAACATCTCGCGCCATGAGCAGGAACTCACAAAGTATTGTATGGAGCGGATGCAGGAGATAGACGGTATCAGACTCTTCGGCACGGCCAATGATAAAGACGCCGGGGTTTCGTTCCTCGTAGGCGACATCCACCATCTCGACATGGGCACGCTGCTCGACCGTCTAGGCATAGCCGTTCGCACCGGTCACCACTGCGCCCAGCCACTCATGATACGTCTCGGCATACAGGGCACTGTGAGAGCCTCGTTTGCCATGTATAACACAAAGGAGGAGATAGACGTTCTTGTTGAAGGCATAAAGCGCGTAAGCAAGATGTTCTGACTTTAGTATTTACTTTTTATATAATAGAAAAATCCTGGAAGTGTAGAGTTTTATTCTTCCAGGATTTTGTTTGTTTCATGCTTCAAGGGCTATCTCCTCTTCTCCCCAATCGGTTGTTATTAGATAAAGATATGTGTGGCCTAATAGCCGATATGGGTTTAATATATTGATATGGCCTTTAATCTTTGTCGCCTTTTAACCTGTTGTGAAGGACGTCGTGCAGGTCGACAGATGGCAGGCTCGTCCAAAAAATACCGTCAACTTTTTTCAGTAGATGTTGTGCATTTAGGCAACTAAAATCAGCGGTCTGCGCTTATAATTGTCAGCCAAAGGCAGTCGTGGGTTTAACAGGAGTCAGCTTTAATCAGTGAAAAGGCTCTTTGAGGTCAACCCCAATAAGGAAAGGACATATAGCTACAGGATAAAAAAGTTTTCGATAGAAACTCGTCACTCGTCACATCGACGGGTAAAATGCTGACTGCCAGTTAAATATGGTGTGACGAGTTGCGTCTCATGACTCGTCACACTTGCGTTGATTAACAGTGCCGTGACGAGTTGAGATTTTAACTCGTCACATCGTAACGGCTTATTTGTCAATGAATTATGGCCGATTGTGACGAGTGACGAGTTTCTGTGAAAATTTATTATAAGTAAGATTCCGATTACGTAAAAGCTTGCTTACGGCCCTGCGAAACGTGGCTTTTTGGCGTGCAATATGTATGCTTTTGCACGATGAAACATGGCTTTTTGTATCTAACAGAGGCTTCTGTCTGTATGGAGCTTGCCTGCTGTTTAAATAAGCATATTGATTTTAAACGGTCAGGATGTTATGTCGTCTTGCATTTTGCGCCGATATAAAAGTCTTGTGGAAAGGTTGTGTCAAGTGGCGTTGCAAAAGGCTTGCTCAGCGTTATTTTATCGGTAGTCGCAGTTTTGTGGTAAGTAATGTCAAATCTGTTTTGCATAATTTATAGCAGAAAACTTTATGATTATAAGTCATGATTTTGCTTGTCCGGAGCTGCATATTGAAATAAATCCATATCTCATCGCGTCAAAAAGTTATTGATAATGTAATCTGTCTTTGCTGTTTTTTGTGCTATGAAACTAAAATTTTTGTATAGGAATGTGGCATTAAATGTGGCTGCCGAGTGTTTGAGGCAGTGCTAAAATACTATAATTTTAAACTTTATATAATACTTTTTGTTGACATTCTGCTCTGTGTTTGCGTTTACATTATGCCATATTGAATCGTTTTTGCTTACATTTTGTCAGCGCTTTATTTGTATTTATGCAGAAAATATTGCATATTTATCCAATATTGTTATAATTAAGTTAATTACACCTTATTATATATACAATGAACCATAATTACTGCCTGCATTATTTGATGTATTGAAATAGTTTTGTGTAATAATGTCTGCCGGGCGATATTAAATATCAGTAAATAAGCAATTTACATGCATTTTGTGCATAATATCTTAAATATTTGCATGTCAACATAGACGAAACAGATATTAAGCATTATTTAAAGTGTAAAATTTTAACTCAAAAAATGTGCAAATAAACATAATGCAAGCATATAATTAATTATTTATGCATATAGATTTAAAATTCTTTATATGGATGTCCAGGTGTAAATTGCCTTTATTTTGATGCATTCTAAAAGTCAAGAAGTGGTGTATATACACTTTATATACAAATCAAAATGAAAGTAAAATAACACTCAAAGTTTCATTTTACATGAATTTTTATGTGATTCTGTCAGATTTATGTTAAAAACCCGACTTAAACCCACTTTTTTTTCTTTCATTTTTTGGACTTTATGAAATAATCTTTATCTTTGCATATTGTAACAAAAGTATAATTTATTTATTTAATTAGAGAGAGTATTTATGGAAAAAAGACTAACTATGATTTTGGCCTGCCTGTTCCTGTCACTGGGAATGGCACTGGCACAAACAGCAGTTACGGGAACCGTGGTGTCTCAGGAGGACGGTCAGCCGATTATCGGTGCTACTGTCCGCGTTGTGGGCGCCAGCGCCGGTGCCGTGACAGACGCTGACGGTAAGTTCTCTATCAGCATGCCCGCAGGGCACAACAAGCTGAAAGTAACCTATGTCGGCATGGTTGATCAAGACGTAACGGTAAAGGGCAACAGCGTACGCGTGGTGCTCGTTCCGGATCAGACCAACCTTGACGAAGTGATGGTCGTTGCTTACGGTACGGCTAAGAAATCAGCCTTCACCGGTTCTGCAGCGGTTGTAAAGTCGGATGACATCGCGAAGATTTCAAGCTCTAACGCAATGTCTGCACTTAGCGGTAAAGTATCTGGTGTGCAGATCAACTCTGCTACAGGTGCTCCTGGTCAGGAGAGCTTCAGCATCCGCATCCGCGGTATCAGCTCTATCAACGCCGGTAACGACCCGCTGATCATAGTAGACGGTGCTCCTTACAACGGAGACATCAACAACCTTAACCAGAACGATATCGCTTCAATGACCGTCCTGAAGGATGCTGCCTCTGCAGCTCTTTACGGTGCGCGTGGTGCCAACGGTGTTGTCATCATCACAACAAAGAACGGCCGCGAGGGTACTTCTTCAATCACTGTTGACGCTAAGTGGGGTGCTAACACACGTGGCGTTGAGTTCTACAATACAGTAGAAAGTCCTGCCGGATATTATGAGGCATACTATCAGTCATTGAAGAACTATCGTACAGGTCTCGGCGACGACGCTGCAACAGCTCACAGATGGGCTCTGAACAATATGTTCTCTGGCGGTTACGACCTTGGTTATAACGTTTATACTGTTCCTGAAGGACAGGACTTCATCGGCCCGAACGGAAAACTGAATCCTAACGCAACACTCGGCCGCGTTGTTAACGTTAATGGCACAGAATACCTGCTCTATCCTGATTCATGGCGCGACGCTGCTTATCAGACTGGTGTACGTCAGGAGTATAACGTTACTGCTACAGGAAGCAACGACAAAGGTTCTTTCTATGGTTCTGCAGGTTATCTGAAGAACGAAGGTATCAGTATCGGTTCTGACTATGAACGTTTCACAGGCCGTCTGAAGGCTGACTACCAGCTCAGATCTTGGTTGAAACTCTCTGGTAACTTCAACTATGCTCACTATAAGGCTAACTCTTTGGCTGACGACGGTGCTAGCACTGTAGGAAACATCTTCGTTGTCAAGAACATGGCTCCTATCTATCCTCTGTACATCCGTGACGCAGCAGGCAACATCCTGCAGGATTCTAAGACAGGTCTCGCTATGTACGACTGGGGTGATGGCACTGTAACAGGTCTTACACGTCCTACAATGACAGGTTCTAACCCTATCTTCGCTAATAATTTTGACAAGAACCAGAACGAGGGTAACAGCCTCGACGCTACAGGTACAGCTGAAATCCGTTTCCTCGAGGACTTCAAGTTCACATCAGCAAACACAGTGATGCTCGATGAAACTCGATTCACATATACAAACAACCCGTATTATGGTCAGTTCGCTGCCAACAACGGTTCTGTTCAGAAAGCACACGTACGTACATGGGCTTACAACTACCAGCAGCTCTTGAACTGGCATCACCTGTTCGACAAGCACGACGTAGAGGTTATGCTCGGTCATGAGTACTATCGTACACGTTATTATTACCTGACAGCATCTAAGAACAATGTATTCTCTGTATTCAACGATGAGTTGGCAGGTGCTGTTAACACTGGTACAATGAACTCTTACACAACTGACTACAACGTTGAGGGTTGGTTCGGTCGCGTTCAGTACAACTATGACAACAAGTACTTCGGATCACTTTCTTATCGTCGTGATGCTTCTTCACGCTTCCACCCGGATCACCGCTGGGGTAACTTCTGGTCATTAGGTGGTGCATGGATCATCAGCAAGGAAAAATGGTTCAACGCTCCTTGGGTTGACGAGTTGAAGTTCAAGGCTTCTTATGGTGAGCAGGGTAACGACAACATCGGCAGCTACCTCTACACTGATACATACAGCATTGTTCCTTCTGGCGGCGGTGCAGGCGTTAAACCTTCTTCAACTAAGGGTAACGAGACTATTACTTGGGAAAAGAACGGTAACTTCAATACAGGTTTCGAATTCTCATTCTTCCGCGGACGTCTTGCCGGTAGCATCGAGTACTTCTATCGTCGTACAAGCGATATGTTGGCATTCTTCGCACTTCCTGCTTCTTCAGGCTGGAGCGGATACTATGACAACGTAGGTAACATGCAGAACATGGGTGCTGAAGTAGAACTCGACGGAACTCTGATCCGTACAAAGGACTTCGAGTGGGGACTCAACCTTAACTTCACTGCTTACAAGAACGAAATCACATCTATCGCTGATAAGAACAAGACTCAGACAGTTGAGGGTTCTGAAGGTTATGCAAGCGGCAGCTACTTCTATGGTGAAGGCGAGTCACTCTATACATTCTACATGCCTAAATATGCAGGTGTTGACGAGAACGGTAAGTCTATGTTCTATAAAGACAAGCTGGATGAAAACGGAAACATAATTGGCCGTGAGACAACAACAACTCCGGGTGAGGCTACATACTATCTCTGTGGTACAGCTCTTCCATGGGCATACGGAGGTTTCGGAACACGCTTCTCTTACAAAGGCTTCGACCTCGCTGTTGACTTCAACTATCAGCTTGGCGGTCAGATCTACGATTCAGACTATGCCGGCATGATGGGTATCACCAGCAGCGGTAGAGGTAGCGCTATCCACGCTGACTTGCTGAACTCTTGGACAGAAGAGAATCCTAATACAAACATACCTAAGCTGATTATCGACGATACAAGTACAACAACCACTTCAGACCGCTTCCTGATTGGTGCTTCTTACCTGAGCCTGCAGAACCTCAACTTTGGTTACACATTCCCGACAAAGATGACAAGCAAGGTTGGTATCGGCAAGCTTCGTGTTTACCTTACAGCTACAAACTTGTGGTTGTGGTCTAAGCGTCAGGGACTTGACCCACGCCAGAGCATTACTGGTGGTGCTTCTTCTGCATATTACTCTGCAATGCGCACAATTTCAGGTGGTATTTCTGTAACATTCTAAAAACATTAAAAAAACAAATTGAACATTATGAAAAGATTCATGACAATATGCCTTGGTGCAGCTTTAACTCTGATGACTTCAATGTCATTCACAAGCTGTATCGACGAGGTTGAGCCCACAGACGGAGCGTCAGACGGCCAGGTTTCGGGCTCAGAATCAGCGGTGGCGTCATTGGTTAGCGGTCTTAACTCATACGCTACAAATATTTGGAACTCATCACGCTTCCCCGCAAGTTTCGGTTATCCTGCAATTATGATAATCCGTGACATTCAGTCAGGTGAACTTGCTTATGGTGAGAAAGCTAACGGATGTCTGTTCCTTAACTGGCTTGCAGATGTTTATCTGTCACGTGAGTATATGGTAAACCAGTTCTTGTGGTATTATCAGACACAGTATGCTGGCGCAGCTACTAACGCTATTGCAAAGATTGACACTCTTGCCAGCGATGCTAACAAGGGTTACTATGCTGCAGCTTTGGCTTATCGCGCAATGCTTTATATCGATATGGCACGCGAGTATGAGTGGCTGCCCAATGACATCACTCAGGGTGTCAGCCCTGAAGGAAAAGACATCACAGGTCTTACAGTGCCTATCGTTAAGGAGGGCATGACAGAGGAGCAGTGGCAGAACAATCCTCGTGCAAATAAAGCAGATATGGCTGCCTTCATCCTTGGCGACCTTCAGAAGGCTGCAAGCATGATAGGCTATCTTGACGACGCAAGCAAGACAATGCCTCATCTCGACTGTATCTATGGTTTGATGGCACGTTGCTATATGTGGCTTGAGGATTATCCTAACGCTGAGAAGTATGCACGTCTGGCTATCGACAACTCAACATCTGCACCTATAACACAGGCACAGGCTCTTAACACAACATCTGGTTTCAACGACCTGAGCCAGTGGATGTGGGGTACACAGTACTACACAGGTTACGTTAACAACATTTACTGCTGGACAGCAAATATGTGTAACGAAATCAGCTACGGATATACAGGTACTCAGCTCGGAACTTATGTTCAGATTGACGCTAACATGTATAACCGTATCAGCGACGGCGACTGGCGTAAGCTTATGTGGAAAGCTCCAGAAGGAACATCTCTCGAAGGCAAGAACCAGTTTATCAGCGCTGAAGTTGGAGCTCAGCTCCCTGGATATGCTTCTTTGAAGTTCCGTCCGGGCGGTGGTAGCATCAATGACTACACTGTAGGTAACGTTGTAGGTGTTCCGTTCATGCGTATTGAGGAAATGTACTTCATCGAGGCTGAGGCTGCTGCACACAGCGACCAGGCTAGAGGTAAGGAGCTTCTTGAGTCATTCATGAAGCGTCACCGCAACCCGAACTACACATGCCGCGCTGCTGATGTTATCGACGAAATCGTATTCCAGAAGGCTGTTGAACTTTGGGGTGAAGGTCAGTACTTCTTTGATGTTAAGCGTCTGAACAAGACTGTTACAAAGAACTACAACGGCTCTAACCATACAGCACCTTATCTGTATAACACAACAACTCGTCCTTCATGGATGAACTGGCAGCTGAGCCGTCTGGAAGAGATGAACAACAGCGGAGTAACGGGATACAACAACCCGACACTCGCAGATCAGCCTTATGCTAAATAAATTAATAAATAAGTAATAATAAAACAGAAAATATCATGAACAAGATATTCAAACATTCCATGATGCTCCTCTTTTCGGCACTGGCACTCGTGCTGGGCTCATGTACCGAAGAGTTTGAGTACACAGGAGCAACGATCGAAGGAGAGCAGGTGTATTTCAGCAATGCGCTTTCTTCAACCGTGAACCTCGATCCTAATGCCAGTGAAGTGAAAATACCGGTAAACCGCATCCAGCGTACCGGTGAACTCACTGTAAACTTCAATGTAACTACATCTGAAAACTGTGCAGTTAGTGTTCCTTCTTCTGTAACATTTGCTGACGGCGACTCTGTAGCATATCTGACTGTTACTTACGATCCTCAGGCAATACAGATGGGTCACTTTGATGATGTTACTGTAGCCATTGCAGATGCTAACTATACAACTCCTTACGGAAGTTCATCTTATACATTCTCTATCGGACTGTCTGAGTGGAAATCAGTCGGTACAGGTCTTTATCGCGATGCAATCTACCCTGGCTTCTATGGCGCAGAGCAGCTGACTTACAACGTAGAGATTCAGGAGAACATCCTGAAACCTGGTTACTACCGTATCGTAACTCCTTACGGACCTGGCACAACATTCTATAACACTTATGTTGCTACAGGTATGATGGCATGGGCTAACAAGGAGAACACAAGCCTGGTTATCAACGCAACAGATCCTAACTTCGTTTATGTAACAGGCGACTTCTATCCTGGCACAGACGACGGTATGGCTTCTCAGGGATATGGTGTAATGCACTTGTTCAGCATCGTTGACGAGTATATTAAGGAGGGTAACAGCCTTGAGGATATCAAAGCAGCTAAGCCGGATCTCTTCGGAACTCTGAAAGACGGTATGATCACTCTGCCTCAAGTGTGCATTTATGTAAACTTCGACGATTCATTCACTCCGCTTGGCTATCTTGACACAACAGGTTGGGCAATTGCTCTGCCGGGCAGCGAGTTTACTGACTACTCTTCTTCGTTCACATACACAGGCCGCTTCACAGACGTTGCAGGCAACAACTACGCTGAGGGTACTATCACTCTTGGTGAGGATGTAGCTAACGCAAAATATGTATTGGCTGCTGACGGTGACGATATCAATGCTATTGTTGAAGCTATCGCTGACGGTTCTCTCGAGGCAACAGGTATCACTGAAAGCGGTGATGTAAGCATCCAGATAGCAGAAGGTGGTAAGTATACAATGGTTATCGTTACATTCGATGCTGAAGGCAACATGAGAAGCAGCTCTGCTACTACATTCACATTCAGCACTGGTGGCGGTTCAGGTACAGCTAACTGGCAGCCTGTAACTTCTGGTACATACGACCAGAACTACTTCCCGAACTTCATCACTGACAACAATGGTCAGCCTGTAGGTAACCCGTTCGGTGACGGAACATATTCAACAACTCTCTATGTTGACGGTAACGATCAGACTCACTACAAACTTGAGCCTTGGCTGACACAGGAAGGTAGCCTTGAATTCACTCTTGACGATCAGGGTATCATCTCATTCGATATCATCGATACAGGCGTAGACTCACAGTCTGGTTACGGTAACGTGCTTGTTGTAAATGCTAACGACATGTTTGCTGATAATCCTAACTATCCGTTCAGCTTCTATGCTCAGGAGGGTCTCTTCGCATTCGGTATGATGTATTATGTTAACATGAACGGCCAGCAAGGCTGGATGGGTGGTGCAACAGAAACATTCACTCCGTCACAGAGCGGTGCTCCTTCATTGATTAAGATGCCGGCTGCTAAGAAGGGCGTTAAGAGCTATAAAGCTGTCAAGGGTGTTAAGAAAGTGCTCAATGCTAAAGTTGACAGAAGCTATGACTCTAAGTTCTTCAGCAACAGAGGACTGACTATCAAGAAATAATATGATGAATGCTGTGAGTCAAGTTCTTCACTGTAAGACTTGACAATACTACAGACATCATTAAATAACAAGAAAGGCCCTGCCTGACCAATGTGTCGAGGCAGGGCCTCTTGTTTTTTGATATAATTATAATAATACAAGTATTGTCATTCGGGATAAAATGTTCTCAGATGAGCGAGAAATATAGTGCTATAAATGTTAAGAATTTGTCTGTTTTTAGTATTTGTATCTCATCAGATATGTGCTTTTTCGCCTCTTGATTCGCCCTTTCAGATGGGACAGACGACAGTCTCTCCTCATAAAAACTTATTTATGAGAAGGAAAAAATATTTTTGCTGACGCATGTTAAATATAAGAATTTACTATTATATTTAATTTAACACATATTAGATTTGGCTTAATGTTAGCGGCCGTGATAATCAGTCTACCAAGGCAAATTATGAAATCAATAAATTTAGGGGTTTAATAATATTCTAGTAATCCTTTGGGATTCAGACTGTACGCTTGACATACTAATCAGTTCTGTACGTTGGGTCTGTTGGCATCGGTCTTTGCTGATGCGTCAAGAATTATCTTACAGACTTTAGCATCCTGTCAATGCATTTGCGCTTTTGGCCCATGTCCGGGTGGACATACAGATTAAGCGTCGTGCTTACGCTTGAGTGGCCGAGAATTGAACTTACAGTCTTGTAGTCGCAGTTGCTCTCTATACATCGTGTTGCAAAGGTATGTCTCAGACCGTGGAACTTCATTGCGGGCAAGTTCAGCTTGCTCATGAAGCGTTTGTAGTAGTGACGGTAAATTCGTGGCTCAAGCGGTTTTTCGGTGTTAGTTAATACGAAGTATGTGCTGTTGACAAGACCAATAATCGGCTTCAGCAGCCGTAGTAAATCGCCGCTTATGGGTATGTCGCGTATTGAACTGGCTGACTTTGGCGTGCTTATAATGAGCTTTGTGTATTTATGTCCGTCTTCTATGACATAAACCCGCTCAATGGTGCGGCGTATGCAGATGGTCTGAGTCTTTACGGATATGTCGCTCCATTTAAGCGCGCAGATTTCTCCGATGCGCAGTCCGGTGCAAAGACAGATATACAGACCAAGGTTCTTGAACGAGAAATGTGATTTCAGAAATGTCATAAGCCTTCGCTGTTCGTTAATAGTTAGAACCTGAAACTCGTGTCTCTCTGCTGTTGTCGGGAACTTGATGTCCCATTCGCAATGTTCGAGCCATCCTTGCCGTGTCCCATAGGCCACAATCATCTTCAGCACGAGCAGTATGTCTCTTACTGTGCGCTGGCTTAAGCCTGCCTTCAGTTTGTCAAGAACAAACTGCTGAACGTTGCTCTCTTTTACCGAGTGCATGTCGCCAAGCACCGGCAAAATGTGCTTCTCGGCATTGGTTACATAAGTGGCAAACGTCGATTCCTTAACGAGCCTTACTTTCATCTCACGCCATGCGAGATAGACTTCTTTGATAGTTTTTCTTTCCATAATTTATACATTTTAATTGTTTGTCGCTATAAAAGTAATAAATTATGATATTTAGATGGCAGAAATAGCAAAAAAGGATGAATTTCAAATAATGCATTATATACCTACTTCATCTTATGTGCATCACGCTGATGTGTTCCGCCGTCCCTCAGCTTTCATCCGTCATGAAGTATGGCTACTGAAAGCTGGCGTATGCAAGAAACTTAATGACTTTAAAGTTGCTGTCTGAAATGGTTGGTGATAAACAGCGGACGGGGCAGGGCGCCTATATGTAAATTGATTCGCATTGATGCAGCCCGGCTTATTGTTCCTTATGGCTGTATGACGAAGCCATGGCTGCCACTTTCTGCTGCAGGTATGCTATGAAACCTTCATCGCCAAGCACCTCAATGTCGTCGAACAGGCCAAGCACAAAGCGTCCTATGCCTGCATAGCTGCACACCGGCAGATCAAGCCTGTGGCGTCCGTCGCTGCACGTGGTCATGTTGGCCTCTGCCGCGGGATATTCTTCGCGGAACACGTTGTAAGACAACTGGCCCAGCAGCATGCTTACGGGCATCATCTTTTCACCGCTGAACATAAATACGTCGGTGTACATCTGCTGATGGCGGTCTTTGTATGCCCACTCCGTATCGAGCAGCTCCACCTCCTGCATGCGGCTCACTTTGAAGGTCTTGTTAAGCTTCGACGACGGCTCATAGCAGCGCACCTCGTTATTGTTGTTCATCAGCAGGAACGGCTCAACTAGCCTGTCCTTTGTGGTGCGGCTGTGAGGCGATGCATAGCCATGTATCACCACCTGACGCTGCAGCTTTATGGCATCATACAATACGCCGATGTTGTACACCTTCTGCTCTCGCAACTCGTCGTTGTTTATGATGTCGAAGTCGTAGAAGCGTTCAAGCTTCTTTCTGAGGTTGTCCGCCAGCACATCGCCCTGTCCGGCCTTGTCCAGCAGGCGCCTTATCATCACCGCCTCCTCTTCGGTTATGGATATCCGCTCTATCAGGCGGTTGAAGAAAGGCGAATTGCGGTCGATGCTGTAGCAGTTGCCGTGCTTGTATACCTTAAATCCGCTGTCGCGGAAAAACTCAAGATAGTAATACAGGTTGCGGCGCGATATGCCGAGCTTCTCGCACAGCCGCTCAATGGTGTATGTGCGGTTTTCGGTGAGCAGCTGCAGCAGATACAGTTCGCGTTCGAGTTTGTCGTGTCGCATAAATTCTTTATTAACGTGATAATTTGCGGCATAAGGTTGTTGCCTGCCGGTGCGTGTCTTTGGCCCTTACATACGTCATAAGCCGTCAGAACGTGCATAAATGGCTTTTGCCGCTTTCATTTTGTGCCATTGTCTGCTTTGTCCTGCGCTTCGATGCTGATGGCCTACTCAGACGTTTGACTAAAGCAGCCTGAACGTCTTGCGGTGATATGGCGTAATGCCGTGCTCGGCAATGGCCTGGCGGTGCTTCTTTGTGGGATAACCTTTGTTTGATATCCAGTCATACTGCGGATATTCCTCAGCCAGACGGTCCATGTAGTCGTCACGGTAAGTCTTTGCCAGTATGCTTGCCGCCGCTATCGACATAAACTTGCCGTCGCCCTTTACCACCGTGGTGTAGGGTATGAAGTTGTAAGGCTTAAAGCGGTTGCCGTCTACGATGATGGCCTCCGGGCGCACCTTCAGTCCGTCAAGCGCCCTGTGCATGGCCAGGATGCTGGCATTAAGTATGTTAATCTTGTCTATCTCCTCAGGTGTAACCACGCCCACGGCCCATGCCACGGCGTCGCGCTCTATTATCTTGCGCAGCTCGTAGCGCCTGTGCGGCGTAAGCTGTTTCGAGTCGTTCAGGTCGTCGTTCCTGTAGTCTTCGGGCAGAATAACGGCCGCCGCATACACGCTTCCGGCCAGGCATCCGCGCCCGGCCTCGTCGCATCCGGCCTCAATCAATCCTTTGTTCAGCGAACTTTTAAGCATATTTATTTTCAGTTTATTGTTATAAGCCATGTTCCGCAGCCATGTGGCCCGGCCGTCATGTTGCAGTAGGCAGATAGCCATGTGCCGTTCATTAGGTGCAGATTTTACGCTTATTTAACAGATAACGGCCCGAGTTTGAACTTATTGTGCACAAACAAGCATTTATTTTGCACACGGAAAGCCACACCAAAGCGTGGTACATATATAAAAAACAATATTTACAACGAAACAAAAAACACTTAAAACATACGATTATGGAAAAGCAGATAACACTGGAACAAGCCGGCACTGCATGCGGCAAGATTAATTTAATGATAAAAAAGGCAACCAGTATGCTTAACGCTCCGCTCCGTCTTCTTGGCAGATATTATTCATATGTGATAGAGCGCAATCTGGACATGCGCCAGACAAAGGCCATAACCGAAGCCCAAATGGCATTCTTTGCCACCATACTTCCGGTTGAGATGCCCATACTGCTGCATCTGGCAGCCTGCATATGGTTTATCATGTCGCTGAAGAAGTGCCGCTCTTTGCTGAAGTGATGCAGCCTGAGTGTATGCCGGCTGCAGCATCATGAAAGGGGTTGCATTGCTGAATTAAAGCCGTTCTGTAGCTTGCCAGCGCTGTAGCTGCGTGTAGATGTCTTGTTGCCGACAGACAAACCATTGGTTTAGACATAAAAACTCGGCCACTTTTGCATCAAAAGTGGCCGAGTTACGACCCGAAAACAATAGGTTAATGATTTGAAATCAATACGTAATATTTTGCTTTCGGTTTATGTCTTAATCGCTGCTCAGATGATTGTTTGTTAATTAAAAAGGTATGTTTTCCTTTCGATTTTTCGGCCGTTTGAAGCTATGCTTCTTTTGCGGTGCATATGCCGTGTGAGAAATTCATGCAATAAACTTGTTTTTGCCTGCGTCATAGATGTTCAATGATGCTTTCATGCAGCATTGCCCACGTGCTGTATTATGCTTTGCATTATCGGCATTGTAAAATAGTGAAAAAGAAATGCCGCCCTGCGCTGTCGAACCGGCATCGGTCCGGCTTGTTGCGCATGGCGGCATATATGTTTGATGTGTGTGGTTCGTAGTGTTAAGTTGGCGTCCGCGATAATCGCATCTGCAAAGCGTGCCATTTATCTTGTTGTTTAACATGCTCATGCACCATACTGGCGACATTCCTCTGTAGATGCATCTGGCACGCCAGCTATTACATCAGGATAGTTGCATGATGTCCGACATAGAGATGCTGCCTGCTGCGGGATTATATCCGCTGTGGCGAGACTGCTTGTCTTCGTTGATTTTGTTATTCGTCATAACATAATCAGTCGGCCATAAGCTTCATCACCTTCTGTCCGTTGCCGCATATGATTGTGGCAATGTAATATCCGCGGTCGAGGAAACCGAGGTCGGCAGTGTCGTCTGCTGTGGCAGAGTAGACCTGACGGCCCGACATGTCGCATACGGTGAGGCGGCTGAATCCGTCTTTTACTATGAGTGTGCTGCCGTCCCATGACACGTGCATGGGCTTAGCAACGGCGCTTTCTATTCCTGCAACGCCCTCATAAGGCACCTTTGCCTCTTCAGCGTTGAGCACGCGACAGTTGTTCTTGTCTTCAGCATCATAGTTGGCTACAAACGCCACCACGCTTAATCTGCCCGCATCCCATCCGGTCTGCATCGGAACGGTATAGTCGGCTGTATAGCCTTTTATGTCAATAGGCTCTCCCCATGTCGGCGTTACGCTCTGCCTTGCCATGTGGCGATGGTAATATCCGCCGGATGCACCGCTCTGGTTGGTAGAGTAGACGCTGTCTTCAGAAACAAAGACAAACAGGCGTGGCGATTCTACGTCAGTGTCTATAAGCTGCTCACCCTCAACATGGATGAGTATGTTGCCGCATTCGTCCGTTTTCACCGTAGGTTCAACCGATACGAATGCCGGTGCGCAGCTCTGTTCGGCATAGAGAGTCTTTAGCTTTGATGCACCAACGCTCACCACAGGCACTCCGTCTGAATAAATGTCGGGATAGTTGTCCGACATCTCCGTGCGGTCGAGCATCACTGCAGGAGCGTAGAGTCTGCCTTCCTTGTAGAACCACTCATACTCCTTGCTTGCTGCTATGGTATAGTTGTCCTCGTAGAAACCGGCATGATGGCCCAGTTCTATGATTCTTTCGCATGTGTCGGCAACGGCAGAAATCTGCTTATGAACGGTAGGACAGTTGGTGCAGCGTTCCGTAGAGAACACCTCGAGCAGCACCTTGCGCTGCGGCATTACGGAGCGGCAGAGCACCTGTTTCGTGCGCGATGTGTTGTCATACGGGTCGAAGTCGGCCTCGCCGTTTACAGCCGATATTTCCACGCTTACCTGTGGCTCGCCTTCAGACAGGATGCGCAGTCCGTTCATCTCGAAGGTGCCTGTGCCGCGCGGCTTCACTTCCGTCACGCTTACCGTCTCTGTGGCCAGGCTGTCGCCAACGTGATAGGTGAACGTGAGGCTCTCAACCGGCACGGAACCAAGATTGATAAAGTCGCCCGAGAAGGTCATCGGCTCGCCCAGCCGGGCGTATCCCGGCATGACAATGTTGCCTAGACTGACGTTGCAGCGCGGCAGATTGTCGCTCTCTACTGTGGCATAAAACGCTGCGCTGAATCCCTCGACACTCGGCTTCCATTCAGAGCCGTCGGTGCAGATATACTCTTCGCCGTCCACAAGGCTCAGGGCATACGGAATGTTCAGTATGCCTTCTACGAGATAATACATATAAAACGCCTTGCCGTCTATCCTGAACGGCTTGTCAAGGCGCACCTCGTTCCATCCGTATTTTTCAAGGGTGGCCGTCTGCTCATAAAGTGCCTCGCCACCGTCAAGGCTGCTTCTGATGGCGAAGTGTACGGTAGAAGGCTCCATTATGCTTGACCAAATGTGGAACGATACGATGTCCGTGCCGCTATATGCCTGCATAAGCGTTTCGGGAAAGAATACGGCCGAGCCGCCAGCCGGAGATTCTTTGGCGGCGGGGTAGAAAGACACGGCGTTGCCCTCGCAGTAGCCCAGCTTCATGCTGTCGGCATATATCGTTTGTGTAGCAGCCAGCATCAGTGCCAGCGTTAAGACAATCTTGCTGACGTAGCGCGTTGCTGACGATAAAATATAATTATGCATAAATGTTCATTGTGAATTAACTTGCAGACAAAACTGAAAATGTGACAGGACGCACTGCCTGTCACATTATGTAAAAATGATTTTCAGCCGACATTATATCAGCCTGATGTTAGTGCTGTTTTAGCGTAACACCTTGAATGTCTTAGAACCGCCGTTGTAAGAAACCTTTACAACATAAGTGCCTGAGGGCAGAGATGACAGGTTGAATGCTTCTCCCTGGCCGCCTTTCATTACGAGGTTGCCGCCAACGCCATATATTTCAGCGCTGTTGTATTCGCCGTTTACGTACAGAGTTCCGCCCTTGCGGTAGTCGATGCTTACATCGCTCTTTACAGCCTCAGGCTTAGATATGCCGGTAGCTCCTTTTGAAACGATCATAGCGGGGCAGTTTACAACACCGAAACCAATGTCTATAGTCTCGCCGCCGGCAAGGACCTTTCCGTCAGTGCTGCAGTCGAGAAGTGAATACATGCCGCCTGCCGGAACAGCCTGCTCCTCGCCGTTCTCGTCATAGGCAACAGACGGACCGAATTTATATCCGCCTCCTGCGCAAGTAACCAACTGGTCGAAATATACGATGCTGCCGTCTGCCTTTACGCTAAAGTATTTGTACACGTCAGAGTCGTCAAGGAAGTAGCCGTACATGTTTCCTTCTGCATCGATGCTGCAAAGTATTCCTCCGTAGAATGTATTTGTTTCAGGGTCGTCGCAGCTGAACACGTTGTATAGCTTGCCGTCTTTGATGTATGCAGGATTCTGTCCGCCGTTTTCAGCAGTATTGACACCTACAACGGTGTTGCCGTCTTCACTGATGCCGTACACATAGAAAGTGTTTATTCCGAGGTCGTCATAAACCTTCTTTATTTCGTTGTTCTCCCATACGACAGGCAGCAAATATACTTTCTCAATGCCGAAGTCTTCGTCAATCTCACCTGTTGATACATAAACCTGTCCGGCCATATATTTTCCGTCAGATGAAACGGCGCGTACGCAGTTGAGTGTGCGCGTTGGGCTGAACTCGTTCGACTGGTCAGAAGAATAATTCTCAGGTACAGGTAACAGTTTCCATCCTCCGTCAAGCGTAAATGTAGCAGGCCATTGTCTTACATAAGTTTCGCCTGTCAGCAGCGAGTCAACGCTACCTGCCATAAGTCCGTCGTTGGTTACGTCGTTAAGAGTTGAATATCCTCTGGAATAATCCCAGGCCATATTGATGACGTCTGGTGCGTCGGCATTCCAGTAGTAGCTCGTCATCGAAATCAAATCGTCCACGCCAACGGCATATTTGCCATTGTTTGACACATGATTAAATACACCGCAAACCGGTGTTTCATAGCCTTCGATTATGAAAACTGCATCGTTAAAGTTGTAAAGGGTTGCCTCTTCTTGGGCTGATGCACCGCAAGCTAAACTTGCCATTGCTGCTAAAAGTAATAGTTTTTTCATACGCACTTTAGTTGGTCCTTAATTCCGCAACACTATTATAAAATATTTTTTTAAGTACCTGAGCAACAAAA
>OGKF01000518.1_pt1 | contig 21347 bp, 17 predicted proteins | sample 1572391 | NCBI WGS metagenome assembly OGKF01 (sample SAMEA2582095, study PRJEB24529) | metagenome | biome: Human gut stool | place: China | collected 2011
ACGGCAAGACCGCCGAGGAGGTGTTCCTGCAGGACTTCAAGGTGTTCATGTGCGGTGATATCCGCTTTGGCGTGGCACAGGGCAGCTACATGACCCGCAAGAATCTGCTTGCCGCCGAAGCGCTGCTGCAGCCCTATCTGGAAGAAGCCCGCAACAAGCAGAACGTGGAGGATATCTACATGCTGCTCACCGACGTGCCCAAGGAGGAGAGCGTGGTCATCAGCGATGGCCGCTATGCTTCCGAGGTGCTCTCGGACGGCTTTGAGACCCAGCCTGCCGAGGACGGCAGCTTTACGCTGCCCGGTGTGGTGAGCCGCAAAAAGCAGTTCATCCCGGCGCTGATGACCGCCTATCAGGAGCTTTGAGGGAAAGGAAAGCTTCCTCGCCCTCTCAGTCTCGCTTTGCTCGACAGCTCCCCCAAAGGGGGAGCCCTTGGCAAAACCGCAAACGTTGCATGGACTGCCAAAGCCTCTCACTCTGGGAGAGGTGGCATTGCGGAGCAATGACGGAGAGGGCGAGCCCGGTAAAGGTTTAAATGCTATGTTCAACTTTTCAAACAAAAAAGACCGCACGCCGCCCGCCCTGCCGGAAGGCACTGTGCGCCGCCGCTATTCCATCGAAGGGCAGGTGCAGGGGGTGGGTTTCCGCTACCGCGCCCGCTATGCGGCCCAGACGCTGGAACTGACCGGCTGGGTGGAGAACGAGGACGACGGCAGCGTGACGCTGGAAGTGCAGGGCGACCCGGAAAAGTTCCTGCGGCTGTTCGCCATGATCCAGAAAAGCGATTACATCCAGATCACCGGCATCCGCCAGAAGGATCTGCCGCCCGACCCATGGGAGCGGGGCTTCTCGGTAAAAGGGTATTGATCTGAACTGCAAACAAAAAAGCTGACGCGAAAGCGTCAGCTTTTTTGCTCTTTCTAAATTTATCAGCCTGCTGTTTTCAGCGGGGAATTGTCTGTCCAGATGGTGCCGTCCAGCAGCCGGGTCACAGCCAGAGTGCCGTTTGCGGAAACACGGGCCGGATCCAGCGCGTAGAAATCGCTCTCCTTCAGGTTCGCGGGGTCTGCATCCGCACGGATGCCCACCACGCAGACCCAGTGGCCATAGGCGGCGCTGGTGGCGATGTGCGGGTAATTGACCTCGTTCCAGCCGGAACTGGTCAGGTGGTATTCATAGCTGGAGGTGCGGTTCGTGTGCCGTTTTACGCCGCTCACCGCGGTGTTTTTCAGATGCACGATCACCGGCTTCCCGGCGGAAAGCTCGGTGTAAAGCTTCTGCAGGCACTCGGACAGGCTGCCGGAATAACCGTAGTAGCCGCCCGCAGACCAGACCGCACCGTTTGACCACATGCCGCTGCCGGAGGAAACTTTTCCATCCAGAATGGTGCGTGCATAGCGCAAGGCGTACCAGCTGCATTTGCCGGAGGTCTGGTTGCCGATGGAAAGGATCTGGCTGGTGCTGAAGTCCAGCATCCGGATGCCGTGCGTTTCCTGCAGGGCAGCTGCGTGTGCGTGGGGAACAGCCAGAGCCAGCACAAGGCACAGCGCCAGAACTGCCGCCGCCAGCCGCTGTGCCGCGCGGGCGGGACAGTGTTGCATATTGAGCCACATCCTTTGTTTTTTCTACGACCTTATTTTACCATGCAAAAATGGTAGAATTGTGTAAAATCGTAATTTTTTGAAAAGATTCTGAAAGATGGATCGGAACACAACATCTGTCCAAACCGGGAAGGACTGTGCCCCGGAAAAGAACAGCATGGAGCTTCCGGCTGGAAGAAGATTTTCCAGCACGGTAAAGAACCTTTGCGAAATAAGGACAGTGCATCTCAATACTGCAACAAAAAGCCGCTGTTTCGTTGATTTTGAACGAAAATGTTTCGGAAACTTTATGCATCTTCTCGATTGACAAAACCAACTGCTGTCGGATAAAATAAGGCCAGAACGACACCCGTTCTGTAGTGCGAAAAAACAGCACTGAAATGAGACAAATCAACAAAATCTTGAAATGACAGGAGGCGCTTGACAATGAAAAAGCTGAAGAAATTTGCTGCCCTGCTTCTGGTGGGTGTGATGGCTCTGGCCCTGCTGACCGCCTGCGGCGGTGGCGGCGATGGCATGGCTACCAAAAAGACTGAGGAAGATAAAGTAATCAGTCTGGTCAAAAAAGACCACGGCAATGCTGTTGTGACGAACGATGAAGGCCTTCGTGCAGTGGCAGAAGGGCACTTGAATATGGATCGCAAGAATCTTGATGCGAAATTCAAGATTGCTGGCTATTTGACGGCGTTCAAGTTCCATGCAGAGGACGCGGGAAATGATCTGATCATCACCATCACCGCCCGGTATGACTATAAGGACACCCTTCTGAATGAGGTACTGAAGCGTATCTCGGAGCATGTTGACACGAATCATAATGTCACGGTGAACCAGAGCGGCGATTGGACCAATGTGGGTGTTGTGGTCAAGGGCAACAACGAGCAGAGCTACATTGGTATTTCCATCCGCATCAAGAATGTCAACAAGTAAAAAATTTCTCACCCTTTCTCCCCGAAGAGCTTTCCTTCCCCCGGAAAGCCTTTCGGGGCTTTTTTGCGTTTAGGAGCAAACTCCCCCAGTCGCCTGCGGCGTGCCAGATTCCCCCTTTTGTCGCTGCGCGACATTTTCCCCCGGCCGGGGGAAATCGTCCCTCAAAGAGGGAGCCTTTCGCCTTCCGGTCAGATGCAATAAACCTCCCCCTTTCGGGGGAGGTGGCATCGCGCAGCGATGACGGAGAGGGTTGCCTCCCTCATTGAGGGAGGTGGCAAACCCGCAGGGTTTGACGGAAGGAGTCCGTCCCTCCCCGGGGCTTTTTGTATCCAACAAACTGACGTATTGGCTCAAAAATGATTGGAAACGATAGGTAGTCTGTACATTGACGCGGGGGGGGGGGAAAACTGTAAAATATACATAGGCCCTCCGGGCATTTGGGACGCGGAAAAGGCCTGTAATTCATTTTATGATGGAGAGACCTAACATGAAAAAGTTGAAACGTCTTGTGGCCGTCCTTCTGGTCGGCATCATGGCGCTGGCAATGCTCACCGCTTGCGGCGTTACCCCCAGCGCACCTTCAATGCGCGATACTGCGCTGGAAAGGGATGTTGCCCAGTGGACTGTGGAACTGGGCAACAGCCAAAAGCAGACACTGACCCTTGATCCGGATTTGACAGAGATCAGCAATAAGTGCCTGCCTACTGCTGTCAAGGCGGTGGATGCCAGGCTTGCTTTTCCTAAGGATCAGAACGCTTACCATGACGCAGTGAAAAAGCGGGAGACATTTTTTGCTGAAGCAAAGAAGGGCAAAACGGCTGCGCTGGTGCCCGTGGACTTTCCGAGCGGAACAGAAGTCACCAAGGATACTCTGGCCCATGCCTATGCCGCTTTGAGACCGGATGTTCAGAGTAACTTGGAACAGGCTGGCGTTATGAATCCGACCAAGTTCGGCGTTACCGTTACCAAGCAGAAGGAATACACTCTGGTTCTCTTCGTGGTCAGCGAATAAGCGTACCTTCTCAAAACTTGCATCCCTGCCCCGCAGAGCACCCGCTCTGCGGGGCTTTTTTGTGTTTGGGGGCAAACTCCCCCAGTCGCCTGCGGCGTGCCAGATTCCCCCTTTTGTCGCTGCGCGACATTTTCCCCCGGCCGGGGGAAATCGTCCCTCAAAGAGGGAGCCTTTCGCCTTCCGGTCAGATGCAATAAACCTCCCCCTTTCGGGGGAGGTGGCATCGCGCAGCGATGACGGAGAGGGTTGCCTCCCTCACTGAGGGAGGTGGCAAACCCGCAGGGTTTGACGGAAGGAGTTCGTCCTGCCCCGGGGCTTTTTTGTGTTTGGGGACAATTGCCAAAAAGAAGGGCGGAATTTGGGCGATATGCCTGTTGACATGGGGGGGGGTATGGATAAAATAAATTCAGACGGGTAAAGCGATTTGGGGTCGCCCAAACCGTCAGAATTTGAAAGCAGGAGGAACATTACAATGAAAATGTTCAAACGTTTCGCAGCCGCCCTTCTGGCCGGCGTGATGGTTCTGGCAATGCTCACCGCTTGCGGTGGCGGCAGTGGTTCTGGTACATCCACGATTGGCGAGGAATTTGAAAACAAATACATCGCAGCGATTAACACTCTCCGTGGCGAGAATGCAGGAAACCTGGAAAATGATACCGACCTGCGTAACAAGGCTCTGGCTCAGTTGGCGAAAATCAAGGAGGATGGCACGATTGCGGCTCCTGATGCAAACACTTCTATTGTAACGCCCAGTGCTGATGGAAAATCTGTAACAGTTGTAATGATTAGCGTAGGAACGAAGGGCGAACCCGATAAGGGTGTGTGTCAGGCAAAAGAAATCACCGCCGAATCCTTGGATGAAATTACCCCAGATAGTGCTGGTGCTGATGTTGTAGAAGCTCTGCGGGCACTTAAGAAAATCGGTATTGCCACTAAAGTAATCAATGGCAAAACCTACGCAGCAATAGCAATGGAAATTGTCCAGTCTGTGTCGTAAAGCTTAATTCGCAAAATTGAAGAATTGACTTGCCCCGAGGAGCACCCCGCTCCCCGGGGCTTTTTTGCTGTCTGAACCCTCTCAGTCACGCCTTACGGCGTGCCAGCTCCCCCGAGAGGGGGAGCTTTTAAGCATCTGACGGTTTGCAGCAAATAACCTCCCCCTTTCGGGGGAGGTGGCATCGCGCAGCGATGACGGAGAGGGTTGCCTCCCTCACTGAGGGAGGTGGCAAACCCGCAGGGTTTGACGGAAGGAGTCTGCCCCGCCTCTCCCGGCGGCAATTCTGAATGGTTTCTCTGTCAAACCGTGTCGTTTTGTGGTACAATAAAAACGTATTCTGATGTGAACAGGAAAGGACGTTTCCATGCAGCTGTTTGAACTGGTGTCCCCGCGGCTGTTCCGCCCGCTGGCGGGGCCGAACCGGGCTTTTTATGCGGAATTGCTGCTTCTGCTCTGGGAGGAGTGCCGCCACACGGCGGATTACAGCATTTCCCGTGCGGAGGCTGTCTGGCGTGCCGAGGATTACTTTGCCGCACTGGCAAAGCCCCTTGCGCTGGATGCCGACGGTGCGGGCGATGAGGACGAGCAGCCCACCCGCGACCCTCACACGCTGGCCGTGGGCTTTCTGCTGCGGCTGCGCCGCACCGGCTGGATGGAAGAGCAGCCCGGCAGCTACGAGGGGGAAGCGTCCCTTGCCTTTGTGCCGGAGGTAACGCCGCTGCTGGAAGCGCTGGAAGAGATCTTGAATCCCCGCGTAGTTACCTATACCGGAAAGCTGTACAAGGCATGGCAGCTGCTGGGCAGCATCGGGCAGGAAAAAAGCCCCTATGAGAACGTTCTGCGGGAGGTGGACGCAGATCTTGACGCGCTGAACCGCTCCCTCCGGGCGCTCAACGCCTCCATCGGCCACTATATCGACCGGCTCACCCGCAACCGCACCCCGCAGGAGGTGCTGGAACTGTTCGACCAGTATGAGGAAAAGGTGGTGGCGGCGGCCTACCACCGCTTCAAGACCAGCGACAACCTGTTCAACTACCGCGCCTATCTGGAAGAGGAGCTGGACGACTGCGAGGAGAACTACCTGCCGCAGCTGGCCTTTGATTATGCCCGGGTGGAGCGCTGCGCCCCGAACGAAGCGACACCTGCCGTGCGTGCACTCATCCAGAAGCAGCGGGACGCGCTGGAAGAGATGAGCCTGCTCATGCGCGAGATCGATGCAAGCCACATCCGCTACCGCAAGCGGGCTGTGCAGCGGGCACAGTTCCTGCTGCTGAGCGACCGTTCTTCGCAGGGCAGCGTCACCGCCCTGCTGCGCCGCTACGCCGAGGATATCCGCACGCCGGAGCAGCTGTTTGAGCCGGACGACGGCCCGGTGGCAAAGCGGCTGCACCTGTACCCGGCGGCAGTGTTCGGGGAGAAATTCCTCTACCCGCCCGCTGCCCAGCGCACCGCCGAGCCGCTGGCCCCGGTGCGCACCGAAGTATTCGATCCGGAACAGCTCAAAAAAGAGCAGCAATTGCTGCTGGATTACGCCCGCCTTGCCGTTACCGAGGAGAACGTGGCCCTGCTGGCCCGGCAGGCCCTTGCCGCCCGCCCGCAGGTGAACGCGGCACTTCTGGCAGACGAATACCCGAACGATTTTGCCCGCATCATCGGCCTGCACACCTACTCGCAGTCGCCGCACCGGGATTATGACATTCAGCTCACCGGCAATTGGGTGGAGCGCGGCGGTTTCCGCTTTGAGGACTTTGTCCTCACCCGCCGCAGGGAGGAAGAAAATGGCAACCATTAACATGCTGGAAGAAACCGCAAACTACCTGCTGAACCACTGCTTCGTGCTGGGCGGCGTGGAGGATCAGCGGGCAAAATATCTCTATGTGCAGGACCATCTGGACGAGGTGCGCGCTGTGTTCGCCCCGCTGGGCTATTCTGTATTGCTGTACCCGGCACCCCTGCAGGCGGCGGCTCTGGTCAACGGCCACGAGGGCAGTCAGGCCCGGCTGCTGAAATACGAGAGCATCCTGCTTTTGGTATTGCGGCTTTTGTACCTGCAAAAGCGCGAGAGCCTTGCGGCCAATGCCGACGAGGTGCTGGTGACGGTGGAAGAGGTGCAGACCGAACTGCAGAAGATGAATCTGCCCCGCCGTCTGGATCAGAAAACGCTGGAAAACCTCATGCGTACCCTGCGCCGGTACAATCTGGCGCGGCCTGTGGGGCGGCTTTCCGGGCTGGACAGCCGCATTGAAGTATTTCCCACCGTGCTGCTGGCCCTGCCGGATGCCGACCTTGCGGATGCAGCGGCAGAATCTGCCCGCACCCGCACAGAGCTTGGCCTTTATGAACGACCGGAAGAAGCAGGGGAGGGTGAAGAATGATCGAACTCAAACGGCTGAAGCTTATCAACTGGCACAACTTTGAAAATGTCACCTTCGACTGCGCACGGCTCACCTATATGATCGGCGTGAACGCCGTGGGCAAGACCACCATTCTGGATGCCATCCGCTACTGCCTGACCACCAACCGCAATTTCAATGCGCTGGGCAATAAAAAGAGCGGCCGCACCCTGCAGGGTTCGGTGCACGCAAAGCAGCGCGGCGAGAACGCCTACCGCCGCCCGGGCCATACTGTGGCCTACATCGGGGCGGAGTTCTGGGACAGCGTCAAGCGCACCCCCTTCGTCATCGCGGTGCGGGTGGAGTCCGAAGGCCCCATGCAGGAGCTGCACCCCGGCGATCAGACATGGTACCTCTCCGAGGACGGCTGCACGCTGGAACAGCTGCCCTTCATCGACCCCAAGACCGGTGCACCCAGCGCAAAGGAGGACTTCAAGCCCGCAACGGGCCGTCTCTCCTACACCCGCAGCCCCAGCGAAGCGCGGGACCGCATCTGCCGTGCGCTGGGCATCGGGCGCGCCTCCAGCCCCTTGGGCAAAAAGTTCAACGAGGTGTTCCAGATGGGCACCAGCATGGATGAGATCCCCAACTTCCGGGAGTTTTTGTACCAGTACATCCTGCCCCAGCCGGAGCTGGATCTGGACGCTTTGCAGGGCGACCGGCTGGAACTGGAAAATCTGCACGCCGTGCTGGCTGAGGCCCAGACCCGCGCCGACGCGCTGGAAGAGATCGTGGATTTTGGCCGCGAAGCTGTCGAAAAGCAGACCCAGACCCTTGTGAACCGGGGCGCGGCGCTGCTGGCCCGCGCCGCTGCCGACGGCAGCGAACAGACCGTCTGGCAGGAGCATCTGGATGCGGGCCGCCGCCAGCTGGAACAGCTGAACGCCCGCTATGCCGAGGCCAAAAATGCCGAAGCGGAAGCCCGCCGGGCCTATCTTTCCGCCCACGGTGCCGCCAGCGCCAGCGGCGAGGGCCGGGCATTGGATGCCCTGACCGAGGAGCTTTCCCGCCGCAAAACGGCGCTGGATACCGCCGCACGCAAAGCCGAAAAGGCAGAAAGTGCCCTTGCCCGCACCCAGAGCCTGCTGGCTGTGCTGCGCCGCAGCGGCTTTGCTGCCGGCATCAAGGCCGAAGAGCTGACGGCGGACACTCTGCCGCAGCTCACCGCATGGCTCTCCGCGCAGGAAAAACCGCTGGAGGAAGCCTATTTTGCTGCCCGCCAGAACACTGCTGCCCTGCACCGAGAGCAGACCGGCAAGCGCGCCGAGCTGGACGCGGTGTCCGGCGGCAAGTGGGTCTACCCCCACGGCGATGCCGCCACCCGGGTGCGGGATGCCGTGAATGCGGAACTCAAGAGCCGGGGCATGCAGCCGGATGCGAAAATTTTCTGTGAACTGTTGAACGTGGAGGACGAAAGCTGGCAGGACTGCGTGGAAGCCTGCCTTGGCGACCGCCGCTTTGATATCCTTGTGCCGCCCGCCCACTACGAAGCCGCCAAAAGCGCCTTTGTGGCTCTGAAGGACAAGGTCGGGCCCATCAGCCTGCTGGACACCCCGGGCATCCGCAAGGCCAACCGCCGCGCCGACAAGTACGGCCCGGACAGCCTTGCCGCGCAGGTGAGCAGTGAAAACCCGCTGGCTGCACAGTATGCCCAGACCATTCTGGGCCGCATCGTCTGCTGCGACACCCCCGATACGCTGGAACAGCATCCCGACAGCGCCACCCGCGACCTCCTGCGCCACCACCCCTTCCGGCTGGAACGGCTGCGCACTCCCCAGCGGTATATCGGTCTGGACGCACGCCGCGCCCGCGCCGGTGCGCTGGCGGCCGAGCTGGAAGCTCTGGGGGAAAGCGCCCGTGCTGCCGCCCAGACAGAACAGAACCTGAAAGCCGCCTATAACCAGTACCAGACCCTGCTGCGGGGCACGGTACTGGACGAGCTGGCTGCGCTGTGGGATGCCCGCGCCGCACTGACTGCCGCACAGAATGCTGTGACCGAGCAGGAAGCAAAACTCACCGAGTGCCGCGAGAACCCGCTGCTGCAGCAGCTTTACAAGGAGGAAGAAGCCCGCGAAGCCGCGTGGGAGGCTGCCCGCGCCGCCGTGGAGCAGGCGGGCGGCGACATCCGCGTGTGCGAAAAGCAGATCGTCTCCTGCGAAGCGGAGCAGAAAAAGGCAAGGGAAACAGCACAGCAGAGCGCCGATGCTGCCCGGAGCTTCTTTGCGGCGCACCCGCTGGTGGAGCCGCTGGCCCGCACCCGGATGCTGGCGCTGGCCCCGGCGGATAAGCCCCGCGCCGCCGCACAGGCTGCGGAAAAGGCGCAGGCCAAGCTGGACGATGCGCTGGCCGTCTATCTGACCGGCACGCTGGAACCGGCCCAGAAAGCCTACAACGAGCACTATGTGTGCGATTATCCGCTGGGCCTTGCGGGGTTGGACCAGTACCGCGCCCAGCACGAGAGCCTTGTGCGCATCGATCTGGAACGCTACGCCGCCCGTCTGGAGCAGGCCCAGCGGGACTGCAAGGACCGCTTCCGCAAGGATATCCTGTTCCGCATGAAGGACGATATCTTCAACGCACGGCGGCAGTTCCGGGAGCTGAACAAGGTGATGGAGCAGTTGACCTACGGCGAGGAGGTCTACCGCTTTGAGCTGGAGCCCAGCCGCGACCCGCAGCTGGCGGCCTTCTATCAGGTCATCGTGGACAAGGGCAACCAGCAGATGACCGAGGGCGACTCGCTGGACAATCTTGCCGCCACCGCCGACCCTGCTTATGAGCGTCAGGTGGACGAGCTGATGGAAAAGATCATGGCGGACGTGGACGAGAACACCCGCGCCCGGCAGGAGGGCCGCACCGGCGGCGTGACCCTGTCGGACTATGTGGACTACCGCACCTATCTGGACTACGACATCAAGGTGACGAACCGGGTCACTGGCCAGCAGGCATACCTGTCCCGCGTCAGCCGCGACTCCTCCGGCGGCGAGAATCAGGCCCCCTTCTATGTGGCCATCTGCGCCAGTCTGCTGCAGATCTACGAAAAGAGCGAGAACAGCATCCGTCTTGTGCTGCTGGACGAAGCCTTCAGCAAGATGACCAGCGACCGCATCTGCCCCATGATGGAGCTGTTCCGCCGCCTGCAGCTGCAGGTGCTGCTCATCTCCACCGTGGAAAAGAGTACCGCCATCCAGCCCTACTGCGACATCACCTACTCCATCGTCCGCCACGGCGACACCAACGCAATAGCGCCCTTTGTCCGCCTTGCGGCGGAGGGATAAAAGAAAGGGTGCGGAATGGAAAAAACAAGGCGAGTTGGCATTCTGACAAAACGTGTGATCGAGCTGCTGGAATTGGAGCTGCCGGAGGGAAAGGATATTCTTCTTGGCGAGTCCAATATCGGGCACATGACAACACGCCATCCTGAGGACTTTGCGTTATATGGAGAATACATCCCGGATATTTTAAGAGAACCGGATTATGTGGCACAAAATAAAAAGGATCAATCCATTGAGTATGTCCGGGAAGTGGAAATAGATCATGTGTTTGTCAAAGTTGCGGTGCGGGTCTCTACAAAAGGACAGCTTTTTGCAAGGTCGGTTTACCGATTGAATCCAAACCGTGTCCGAAGCTTTATCAATAAGGGAAATCTGAAAAAATATTGACGTGCTACCGCGTATTGACATTTTGAAACCCTATGATATAATAATAGTGGATAGATGAGCAACGGAGGACGGAACAGGCAGCCGTCGCCCAGCGTTAGGAGATGTGGGAAGCGTCACCCCACCCTTGCTCAAGAAAGAGAACACCCGCTGCGGATGCAGCGGGTGTTCTCTTTTTGTCATGCTTTACCGCAAGGGCAGCACATCTTCATCGTCATTGATCTCTTCCATGGCGCCATCGGCAAAGTACCAGCCTTTGCCGTACAGCGCCTCGCTGCCGTCGGCGCACAGGATATACGAGCCGTCCGGCAAAGCGAGAAAATGCCGCTTTTTGCTGTCGGCAAGGGCGATGTCCTCCACCTTCTGTCCGTCCAGCACATGATCCCGGATGAACTGGTAGTGGGGCAGGATGCGGGTCTCGGTCAGGCCAAGGCCGTTCATCCAGCGGGAGTAGTGCGGGTCGGCGGCTTCGCCCGGTTCCTCGGGCGCGGCGTACACGATGTGGGCGGCGTTCATGCTGCCGGCACTCACGCCCAGCACGATGCCGTGGTAGTTGTGGAACAGCCCCGGCAGGCCCAGCTGAGCAAAAAAGTGGTTCTGGGTGGGCACGTGCCCGCCGCACAGCATCACAAAGCCGCTTTGGGGCAGAAGAGAACCGATCTCCTCGGCATTGCGGGCATCGCAGGGGATGAGCGCCGTCAGGGGCAGGTGGGCGTTCGCAAAGCTCTGAGCAAACACCCGGCACATCTCGTCGTTCTGCTCGTAGGCATAGGGGTCTGCCGCAATGGCAAGGCCCAGCACGGCGTGATCCGGCCAGACGGCCCGCAGGTTCGCCACAAAGTGGTTGCGCGTGTCCAGCACCGGAATATCCGGCCCCGGCTCAAAGGGGCAGCCGCTGGGGCTGCTGGTCAAAAACAATGTCATAATGATCCCTCGTAAAACAGTGAATAAGAAGCTGTGTCCATTCTAACACGATTTTGCTGCCAGCGGCAGAGCCAGAATTACCAAAAAAATCCCCTGCTTTTCGCCGTTTCGCAGAAAGCAGGGGATCTTATCATGCCTTGCGGTAATGGAACACCTTGTCCTTGGTGAAGAGCATGGCGGCGCTCACGGCCAGAGCCGCCAGCTCGGCGGCGGTGACGGCCAGCCAGATGCCGTCGATGCCCAGCAGCAGCGGCAGCAGGAGAATGGCGATCACCTGAAACGCCAGTGTGCGCAAAAAAGAGATCAGCGCGCTGGTCACGCCGTCGCCCAGCGCCGTGAAAAAGGAGGACGCATACACGTTGAAGCCCATGATGAGGAAGCTCAGCGCATACAGCCGGAAGGCACGGCTGGTCAGGGCCAGCAACTCCGCATCGTAGCCCACGAAAATGCGCGCTACACAGGGGATGATGAACATGGAAGCCAGCGTCAGGGTCACAGCCACCACGGCGATGAGCCGCAGGCTTTTCCGGTAGAGGTTGTGCACCTCGGTGTGGTTGCGGGCACCGTAGTGGAAGCTGACGATGGGTGCACTGCCCACGGCATAGCCCTCGAACACCGCCACGAACAGGAAGACCGCGGACATGATGACGCCGTAGGCGGCCACGCCGTTCTCACCGGCCAGACGCAGCAGCTGGTAGTTGTACAGGATATTGACCAGCGACATGGAAAGGTTGGTCATCAGCTCGGAAGAGCCGTTGATGCAGGCATCCCGCAGGACTTTGCTGTAAAAACTGGTCTTGCACAGGTGCAGGCGGCTGGAGTTGCTGCGGTCGATGAAGTAGAACACCGGCAGTACGCCGCCCACCAGCTGGCTGATAAAGGTGGCAATGGCAGCGCCCTCCACGCCCCAGCCCCAGACGCCCACCATCAGCACATCCAGCACTATGTTGGTGCAGCCTGCGCCCACGGTGAACCAGAAGCCGAGGTGCGGCTTTTCGGCGGTGACAAAAATGCTCTGGAACATATTCTGCAGCGCAAAGGGCGGCAGAGCCAGCATCAGGATGCGCCCGTAGCGCACCGCGTAGTCCAGAAGCTCCCCCTTTGCGCCCAGCAGCACGGCAATGGGCCGCAGGAACACAATGCCCAGCACGGCCAGCACACTGACCGAGACCAGAGCCGCCAGCAGGAACAGGGTAAAATAGCGGTCGGCCTTTTTCTGGTCGCCCTCGCCCAGCGTGATGCCCACGATGGCGCTGCCGCCGGTGCCCAGCATAAAGCCGATGGTGCCCAGCAGCATGGGCAGCGGTATGATGAGGTTGACCGCCGCAAAGGCCGTCTTGCCCACAAAGTTGGAGACACACAGGCCGTCCACGATGCCGTAGATGGAGGTGAACAGCGTGGTGCCGATGCAGGGCAGCACGAACCGCAAAAGGCGGAAATAGGTAAAATGATCGGAAAGCTGGATTCGTTGCTTGGACATGGTGTCCTCCTTTCTGCACAAGGTGCAAAAAACGGGCCGGATAAATATCCGTGAGTGCACGCCCGGCCTCGATCTGCTTCGTCACTACGGCAACGAAACCTCCGGCGGGGCGCTGTCTGCACGGCATCTTATCCGGCCCGTTTCAAATTACGTTGAAAACGGTCCTCCGATGAACCGAAAAAGAGCATATCAGAATTTATTTTTGTTGTCAAGGCAGAAAAATCAAAAAAATCGGCATTCGAGAGTCAAAATTCATAAACTGTCTCTTTCCAACGTTTATCAAACCTGTTAAACTGATAAAAGTTTTTTTATGGATCCGGAAAGGAGAACTCCTGTTTTGATGAAACGTTTTTATACCGCCATCGTGCGCCGCCGCAGGCTGGTGCTGGCGGTATTTGCACTGGCGGCTGTGCTGAGCGTGTTCGCTGTGCGTCAGGTAAAGGTGGATTACGATATCAACGACTACCTGCCGCCGGAATCCCCCTCCACCACCGCCATCGAGGTGATGAACGGTGCTTTCACCGGCGGCATCCCCAACATGCGGGTCATGGTGCGGGATGTCACGGTACCGCAGGCGCTGGAGTACAAGGAAAAGCTTGCCGCCATCGATGGAGTGTCCTCCGTTGCATGGCTGGACGACAGTCTGGATGTGACAGTGCCTTTGCAGATGCAGGACACCGCCACGGTGGAGAGCTATTATAAGGATGGCTGCGCCCTGTTCACCGTGACGGTGGAGGACGAGAAGCGTCTGGAAGCCGTGGCTGCCGTGCGGGATCTGATCGGGGAGGGCAACGCGCTGGAGGGCGCGGCGGTCTCCACTGCCGTTGCCACCAACTCCACCGTGACCGAGGTGGCAAAGATCGCCGCCATCGCGGTGGTGTATGTGCTGTTCATCCTGATCCTGACCACCGATTCCTGGGCGGAGCCGCTGCTGGTGCTGACGGGCCTTGGCGCGGCCATCCTGCTCAACAACGGCACGAACCTCATCTTCGGCACCATCTCGTTTGTGACGAATGCGGCGGGCAGCATCCTGCAGCTGGCGGTGTCGCTGGACTACTCGGTGTTCCTGATCCACCGCTTTGCGGAGTGCCGGGTTGAAAACCCGGATGCCAGCCCGGAGGAGTGCATGGTGGATGCCCTGTGCAGATCCACCGGCTCCATCCTGTCCAGCGGCCTGACCACCGTCATCGGCTTTCTGGCACTGGTGCTCATGCAGTTCCAGATCGGCCCGGATCTGGGCCTTGCGCTGGCAAAGGGCGTGGTGCTGAGCCTTGTCACCGTGTTCACCTTTATGCCCGCGCTGACGCTGGCGTGCTACAAGTGGATGGATAAGACCCACCACAGGCCCCTGCTGCCCAGCTTTGACAAGTTTGGCCGCTTTGTGGCCCGCATCATGCTGCCCATGGCGCTGGTGCTGGTCATTCTGATGGTGCCCAGCTATCTGGCCTCCAACTCGAATCAGTATTACTACGGTGCCGCCCACATGTTTGGCGAGAACACCCGTCTGGGTGCGGACACCGCCGCCATCGAGGAGACCTTTGGCCGCAGCGACACCTACGTTGTACTGGTGCCGGAGGGCGACACCGCCACGCAGCAAAAGCTTTCGGATGCACTGCACGCCATCCCGGAGGTGACCGGCATCCTTTCCTATGTGGACAACGCAGGCGCGTCCATCCCGCCGGAGTTCGTGCCCGGGGATACGCTGGGGCTGCTGGTCTCCGGCGGCTACACCCGCATGGTGCTTACGGTGGATGCCGATACCGAGGGCGATGGGGCCTTTGCGCTGGTGGAGCGGGTGCGCGCCACGGTGCAGCAATATTACCCGGACAATTATTATCTGGCCGGTCAGGGCGTGAGCACCTATGACCTGATGGACACCATCACGGCCGACATGGTCAAGGTGAACCTGCTGGCCATCGGCGCGGTGTTCCTGATCCTGCTCCTCATGAAGCGCCAGCTGCTTTTGCCCATCATTCTGGTGCTCAGCATCGAGACCGCCATCTGGATCAATCTGGCCATCCCGTACTTCCGGGGCCAGTACGTGTTCTACATTGCCTATCTCATCATCAGCTCGGTGCAGCTGGGTGCTACGGTGGATTACGCCATCCTCTTCTCCGACCGCTATCAGGAGTTCCGCGAGACGCTGAGCCGCAAAGAAGCCGTTGCGGCCACGGTGTCCGCCGTGACCACCTCGGTCAGCACCACCGGCAGCGCCATGGCGGTGGTGGGCTTCCTGATGGGAGCCATTTCCACAAACCAGCTGCTGGGCCAGCTGGGTAATTTTCTGGGCGTGGGCAGTCTGGTGTCACTGGCCATCGTGCTTTCGGCACTGCCGGGCTTTTTGTATCTGGCCGACCCGCTCATTATAAAAAAGAAAAGACAGCCGAAGGAGGCTTGACCGAGATGAAACATCGATTTGTGCGCCGGGTGTCGGCGCTGGCGCTGGCAGGCTGCCTGCTGGCGGGCAGCAGTCTGCCGGCCTTTGCAGCAGCCTCCGCTGCCAAGGAAGAGGTCATTTATGCAAATCTTACGGCCTCCGGTGCTGTGACCGGCGTGTACGCCGTGAACAGCTTTTCCGTGCAGGCGGGGGACACCGTTGCGGACCACGGCAGCTACACTGCTGTGCGCAATATGACCACGAGCGATGCCGTGGAGCAGAGCGGCGATACGGTCACGGTGCATGTGACCGAGGACGGCAAGCTCTATTATGAGGGCACCATGGATGCTGCCACGGCCCTGCCGTGGGTGGTAAAGCTGACCTATACGCTGGACGGGGCAGAGATCAGCCCCGACGAGCTGGGCGGCAAAAGCGGTGCCCTTTCCATCCGGCTGCAGGTGGGCCGCAACCCGGACTGCACCGGCAGCTTTTTTGACGACTATGCGCTGCAGGTGACCATGAGTCTGGACACCGAGCTTGCCCGGAACATCAGCGCGCCGGGCGCTACGGTGGCGAATGTGGGCAGCAAAAAGCAGCTTTCCTACATCCTGCTGCCGGGCGCGGACAGCGACGTGACCGTCACCGCCGATGTGACGGATTTTGCCATGGATGCCGTTTCCCTGAACGGCGTGCGGCTGAACCTGAACCTCGATCTCGGGGATATGGACCTGACCGGGATGCTGGAACAGCTGCAGAGCGGCTCTGTTCAGCTGGACGATGGTGCCAACGCGCTGGCAGACGGCATTGCGCAGGTGCAGGCTGGGCTGGACACCCTGAACGGCAATTCCGGTGCCTTGACCGGCGGCTCAGCCCGGGTGCATGCCGCCCTCACCCAGATGCAGACCGCGCTGAACGGCATCTCTGCCTCCACCGACGAGCTGAACACCCTGCTGGATGCCTCTACCCAGATCCGGGACGGCATTGCCCGGCTGAATGAGGGCGCGGCACAGCTGGAGCAGCAGGTGAGCTTTGAAGCCTACAAGGCCATCCTGAAAGAGAACGGCCTTGACCTTGACGTGGTAAAGGATGGCAATGCCAAGGCCATTGAGCAGCTGCAGGGCATGGTGTGGATGATGCCGCAGCTCAAGGATGTGATCCTGCTTTTGCAGGGGTCTACGGCCAACATCGATGCCATGCAGACCTATCTGGACACCGTGAACGGCGGAATTGCCCAGCTGCACGAGGGCAGCAGCACCCTGAATGGCAGCTACGGCGAGTTTGATGCCGGGGTGCGTCAGCTGGCCGGTGTGCTGACCGGGATGCTGGGCAATCTCTCGGTGCTCACCGACGGCGTGAACCAGCTTGCCGCCCAGTACGTCCAGCTGGACGACGGCCTGAACGCCTACACCGACGGTGTAGCCCAGCTGAAGGCGGGCGTTGCGCAGCTGGCGGAGGGTGCATCGCAGCTGACTGGCGGCACCGGCGAGCTGCGCAGCAGCGTTTCCGGCATCGACATGGGTGCCCAGCTGGACGGCCTGCTGAACAGTCTTTCCGGCGGCGGGGAGGTGCAGAGCTTCACCTCGGCAGAGAACACCGAGGTGGGCGCGGTGCAGTTTGCGCTGCAGACCACTGCCATCACGGCCCCGACCCCGGCAGCCCAGCCGGAACCGGCGGCTGTGACCCTGACCTTCTGGCAGAAGCTGCTCAAGCTGTTTGGACTGTATAAAGGCTGACAGATTTAAAATTGTCTCCGCTTCGCTCTGGACGAGTTGTGGCACCCAGCGGCTACTACGGCCCTTGAGCGGGCCTTGCATCCTGCTGGCCACGGCCCCAACAGCTCCTCCCTGCTTCGGCCGCAGGCCGCAGTCGTCGCCGTTGCAATATCAGAGGAAAAATTATTTTTTATAGAAAGAAAGCCAGAAAATCTGCGGATTTTCTGGCTTTCACTTTTCACGGGGAAGGTCGTGGAGATAAACGGCATCTTGCCGCTGTCGGCCTGCGGCCGTCGCGCAGCGGAAAAGATGCATTTGACCGATACGGCCCAATCGGTGAAAAAGCAGTTCCGAAACGACCGCAGTCGTTTCGAAACTGCAAATTATAAAAATAATATTTCCGCTGTTTATGGCGCAGCGCACGCGGAGCCGTTTTAAACCGTTCGCTTGCTGTGGGTATCACTCAAAATGATATTCCACCAGTTCACAGTTTTTGATGCCCGCAGCTGCGTATTCCTCGTTGGTCATATCGTAGAAATAGGACTGCACCACCCGGGCGATGCCGTTGTGGGCCACCAGAAGATAGGTCTTGCCGGTGTCGGCCTTCAGCTCGTCCAGCAGGTTATAGATGCGCTGGGCCAGCTGCATCATGCTCTCGCCGCCGTCGTAGCGGTCGGCGAAGTGGGTCTTGGAAACGCGGAACTCGCCGCCGTTGCGGGGCGTGCCCTCGTATTTGCCAAAGCACTGCTCCCGCAGGCGCGGCTCACACCGGGCGGGCAGGCCGGTGGCCTCGGCAATGGCCATGGCGGTGTCGGCGGCGCGGGACAGGGGAGAGTACAGGATCTCATCGATGTGCACCCCGCTGGCTTTGACGGCTTCGCCCAGCTTCCGGGCCTGCTGGCGGCCCCGCTCGGTGAGGGGGCTGTCGGTCATGCCGCAGATCTTGTTTTCAACGTTCCAGACGGTCTCTCCGTGGCGGGTGAAATAAAGCGTATGCATGGGTGGCTCCTTACTGGTCGTATCCCGCCTCGATCTCGCGGATGCGGGTGTAGAAAAAGTCGTTGGCAGGGGTGGGCATCCCGTACTTCTTGGCCCGCTGGCGCACCACACCGGCAAACTCCTCCACCTCGGTGGGGCGCTTTGCCAGCACATCCTGCCGCATGCTGGGCATGCCCTCGGGGTTAAAGGTGGGCATCATGGCATCGATGAACTGCACATCATTGTCCGGCGGCAGGGGCACGCCCTCAAGGTTCGCCAGCCGGATGACCTCCTGCATGGCCGCGCGCATCATGTCCTGTGCTTCGCCGGGCTGGCGCAGGCCGCCGTAGGGCTGGTCAAAGGCGGCTGCGGCCTGATTCAGGCCGTCATTCACCATCAGCTTGTTCCACTGCTTGTAAAGGATATCCCCACAGGGCTCGTTGGCAATGCCGCACTCGTCCAGATAGTCAGCCACGGCCTGCACACGGTCGGTCATCTCGCCGCTGCGCTCACCGAACTGGATCTTGCCCGCCTGATTGAACACCAGCGTGCGCCCGGTGCGGGTGGCATCCATGCCGATGGCAACGCTCCACAGGGTGTGGCCGGGATAGGCTGCGTCAATGTGCTCCTCGCTGGTGATGCCGTTCAGCACGCTGAGGATCACGGTGTCCGGCCCTACGAACTTTGCAATGTCCTGAATGGCCCGTTCCAGCACCGTAGCCTTGACGGCCACCAGAAGCAGGTCTACCGGTTTGCCCTCGGCAGGGGTGACGTAACGGAAGCTGCACGCTTCGCCGTTGCAGACGACCGGTTCGGCAGAGTAGCGGGCAATGCGGTCCTCGTCGGCAATGACCTGCACGCCGGGCATTTTGCGCCCGAACAGGATGCCCAGTGCGCCCAGACCGATCAGGGCAGAGGTTTTGATCTTTTTCATGTGTTCCTCCTGTGTTTATGCCTTTTTCAGCGTTCCGTCTGCGGTCAGGACGACCGTGCTGCCCTCGTCGATGCCTAGGCGGGTGAGCTCTTTGTCCGGGTAGGGCAGGGTGCGCCGCTCCCCGGCGGGATCGGCCAGCGTGACATCGCACAGCACCGGCTGACCGGCGGGCAGCTCCTCGCAGCCATACATCTGCTCTTCAATGCGCAGAACGCGGTAGGTAGTCTCCATAGCAGCTAAACTCCTTTTTGTAAATACAGCATTTTTATTATAAAGCTCTGCGCGGGGCGCGTCAACCGCATTTGGCTTGACAGCCGGCCGCCCGGCTTGATAAAATAGGAATGATTTTTGGAACAGGGGGCAGTCACATGAATATTACGGAACTGCGTTATCTGGTGGCCATCCGCAAGTGGGGCTCCGTGAGCGCGGCGGCAAAGCAGCTGTATGCGGCCCAGCCCAATGTGAGCAAGGCGCTCAAGAATCTGGAAGAGGAATACGGCATCCGCATCTTTGAGCGCTCGTCCACCGGCATGATCCCCACCGAACAGGGACGGCATTTTATCCGGCAGGCAGAGCGGGTGCTGGACGAGGTGGACCGGCTGGATCTGGATGCCCGCAGCCGGCAGAGCAGCTGTGCGGAGCTGCGGGTGGTGCTGCCCCACGCCACCTACGCTTCCTACGCGACGGTGGATTTTTTGCAGCAGATGGCAGACAGCCAGCAGCTGCGGGTGCATATCCGGGAATCCGGCACCATGGAAGCGCTGGACCATGTACTGCGGCGGGGCTATCATCTGGCCCTGCTGCGCTACGCGGAGGAGGATGAGGATTATTACCGCCGCTACTGCGACCGTCACGGCCTGCACCGGGAGCCGGTGATGGAGTTTGAATACCGGCTGCTGACCAACCGCGAAGGCCCGCTGGCAAAGTGCGAAGTGACCGACATCACCCAGCTGAACAGCTATATGGAAGTCCTGCACGGTGATTTTCAGCTGCCCGGCGGCGAGGACAGCGGCCTGCGCTGGCATACGAACCCGAACCGCCGCATCCATGTGTATGAGCGGTGCAGCCAGTTTTCCATCCTGCAGAACCTGCCCAATGCCTATATGTGGGCTTCGCCCATGCCAAAGCGGGCGCTGGAACAATACCATCTGGTGCTCAGGAAATGCCCGGCCCAGCGCCAGCGCATGAAGGATGTTCTGGTCTATCCGGACAGGGGGACCCTGCGCCCGGAAGAGCAGACCTTTGTGCAGCTGCTGCACAAGCAGGCGGCGCTGACCGTGAAATGACCGCCGAAACCGGTTAAGAACTGGCAAAACATCCCGGGAAAGAAACCGGTGCAAAGCAAAGAAATTTGGCAGACAGCCGTGACGGATGAACCGCTGCGACTGTCTTTTTGTTGGTGAATCGCAAGAAAAATAAACGAAATATAGGCTAAAAATCTTTGCTGCCATATCGCTTTTGATATAGCCCCATACCAGAAGCATATTATCACTTTTATGAAAAATATGTTAACATAGACCCAGAAAGCTGGCCGGGATGAATGGAAAATATGGAAAATGCTTCCATCATTCCGGCACAAAGAAAAAGGAGGTTTCTGGTATGATCAGTTTCTTACTCTGTCTGGCGATCCTGATCGTGGGCTACTTTGTCTATGGTAAGATCGTGGACAACACCTTCGGCCCGGACGACCGCGAAACGCCTGCTGTGCGCATCAATGACGGTGTGGACTACGTTGTGATGCCCCAGTGGAAGCTGTTCCTCGTTCAGCTGCTGAACATCGCCGGCCTTGGCCCCATCTTTGGTGCCATGCAGGGCGCATTGTGGGGCCCGGTGGTCTTTTTGTGGATCACCTTCGGCACCATCTTTGCAGGCGGCGTGCACGACTACTTCTCCGGCATGATGAGCGAGCGCAACGACGGCGCTTCCATCGCCGAGATCACCGGCAAGTACTTAGGCCCTGTGATGCAGAACGTCATGCGTGTGTTCTCGGTGGTGCTGCTCATCATGGTGGGTACTGTGTTTGCGGTGGGTCCCGCAGGCCTGATCGTGGAGCTGTGCAGTCAGAGCGGCGCTTCCGGCGTGCTCACCTCGCTGCTGTTCTGGCTCATCATTATTCTGGTGTACTACTTTATCGCGACCTTTATCTCCATTGATGCCGTCATCGGTAAGATCTACCCCATCTTCGGTATCTGCCTGATCATCATGGCCATCGGTGTCATCTTCGGCATCTTCACCAACCCTGCCTACACCATCCCGGAGATCTGGGATCACTTCGGCAGCATGCATCCGTCGGGCACCCCGATCTGGAGCTTCATGTTCATCACCGTTGCCTGCGGCGCTATCTCCGGTTTCCACT
>OGKF01000561.1_pt1 | contig 20184 bp, 18 predicted proteins | sample 1572391 | NCBI WGS metagenome assembly OGKF01 (sample SAMEA2582095, study PRJEB24529) | metagenome | biome: Human gut stool | place: China | collected 2011
TTCTTTGCTGAACTCTGGCTTATATGGTGGCGAATACGTCTCTACTGTTATGTTAGGATAGTCCACGGCAGCCCTTTTCTTTATCAGGCTCAGCACCTTTTCGCTGCTGCCCATAAAGAAGCACTTACCGCCCTTGCGGTTCAGCTTGTCCATCTCAAACACAAACAGATCCCATCCGGCTATGCGCTCTTTAGGCTGCGACTTAGCCTTCAGCCATTTGCAAGCCTTCACTATGCTCACTCCGTCAGGAATAAGCACATCGCCTTTTGTCAGGGCCTCTGCAAACAGCTTGTCCTTCAGGGCGGTGTTATAAGAGTGAGCGTTAATTGTGTTTATCAGCAGTTTGCCCTCAGGCAACTTGCCAAGTGCATCTCTGCTCTCCTGTATAGAGAGCGTCTTTAGTCTTATCATAGTGTTTATTTGTTATGCTATTCTAGTTTTACATTTTATCCCTCTGACTGTAGGGACATACCACGGTGTGTCCTAATGTAACATCGTGATTAATAATAAGTTATCTGTTCAAGTTTCGTATTTGCGAAACTTGAAAGTGAAGATATGTCGTGTGATGACAATAAAATTCAAAAAGCAGCGTTTTTAAATCCAAACAGCCATTAGAATTTATTTCGTAGCCAAGCACAAGCACGAAACTCTGTCAAAGTCTCACACGACATGAAAAAGTTCTACATCGATAAAGTATATAATGCGTATATAGGTCTTGATGCCAAACAGCGTAAGGACCTTATCCGTCAATTAAACTCGCTTGATATACCAGTAACAAAGATTGAAGCCTATACCTATCCTGAGGCTCCCGGCATTAGGCATCTTTTCTTTTATCTAAAAGGCAACAAACAGCCAGTGCCTTATTTCATTTTAGAGGAAGAACAATTAGAAAAGATACAAGAACAAATTAATTCTTACTTAAAATAACTTGTTCATCCAATCATTTCTTGATACAAGCTGCCAATTTGATTATTTATTGTATCAATGTTAAATGTTGTATTGGCAAGGTTTACAGATTCTTTTATAATCTTGTTTCTTAACTCATTGTCGTCAATAAGCCTTTGCATGTTTTCTGCCAATTTATCTATGTCTCCGGCATTAAACAGCAGCATGTTTTCACCATCTATAGCGATGTCAGGAATGCCGCCTACAGGAGTTGTTATCACTGGCAGTCCGTAAGCCCATGCATCAAGCACAGCCATTGGGAACCCTTCTGCATAACTAGGCAGACAGAAAATCTCCGATTCTTTAAAAGCCTTGTCTTTTGCATCACCGCTAACCCAACCTAAGAATACGGTTTGACTTTCTATTCCTAAGCTTTTAGCCAGTTCTTCGCCTTGCTTAACTTCACCATTTCCGGCAAAAACTATTTTCCAGTCAGGATATTTATTTGCTATTTTGGCAAACGCTTTTATCATATCGGCATATCCTTTTCTGGCATTTACTGTTCCTGCATATAATATCTGTTTTTTATTCTGATATGTCTTGTCTGACACCTCTGATGTACATGGATTATAAACAACCCTTACTTTGTCTCCTAAATCAAAAGCGTCATTAACATACTTCTTCCATAATTGCGATAACACTATCACGCAATCAGCTTTACCAAACAGATATTTGTAAACGCCTTTGTGTTTGCTGTTAATTGTTGTGTCAGGCGAAAAAGCATGAAAGTGCACAATTACTTTCTTGCCAAACAGTTTAGCAAAAGGCATAAACAGACATTTCCTTATAGCTGAAGGTGGTTCACTCATGTGTATGTGCACCAAATTACAAAACGGAAGCAAACATATAAACGTGAGCCAGCCTTTTATCAGATATAATATTTTCCATCCAGCACTTTTGTCTATGTGTGTTTCTATCCATTTGCAATGATATTCTTGCCACTGCTTGCCTTTTTTATGGGCATTAACCACGGATGTTATACCACCGCGAGTTTTGTTAGAGGTTGCAATGATTAGAACTTTATTCATTATTTCTTAATTCAGATATCTTGTTATTGTAAATTAAATCTAAACATTTAGAATATCTTTCAGGATTATGATATTTTTCAATCCTTTCTAAACATTTTTGAGATTTTTCTGTAATCTCATCTTTATGTAATAAAACATATTCTAATGTTTCATAAAGTCCTTTTGACAGAACATCATAAAACAAGTCTTGTTCTTTTCTTGTGTTGTGTATAGGGTTGTTTAATCTGTTTACAGGTACCTTTATCAGCCATCCAACGCTATTGTCATTTGTTTCTGTTAAAGCTCTTAATGATGTTGATATAACAGGCGTTCCGCATGCTTGGCATTCTATAACAGAATATCCGTAAGTGTCCATCCATGTTGGCAACAATGCCACATCAGATTGTTTTATTTTTTCTATAACCTCATTGTTAGGTAGAAACTCATGATATTCTATCCATGATAAATTATCATTAATAAGTTTCTTGGCATCTTCAATATCATGATCCGTCCTAAGATATTTTACCTCATCTACCCTTAAATCACTTATCAAAATCAATCTAAAATTATACATTTTTCTTAATTCTGTAAGTACTTGAACTGTTTCTCTGCCACCTTTTCTGAAATAATCCCGTCCGACATATATAAACGTAAAATCATTTGATTTTTTTGTATGATTTATTTTATCAGTAATTGATTTTACTATTAAATCTTGAGGAGGATATAGCGTAATTAATTTCTTTTCTATCTTTGCTTTATATTCAGGAAATTGATTTAATATTTCCAATTGAATATTCCGTGAACATTCACTTAGTGCAAGAAGTCCACGACAATTTGGCAAAGATAAATAATGTAATGCTCTTCTCACATATTGATTGTTTTTTATTGATGATAAATCAGCATTGGGACTTTCTACACATCTTATTACCTCTAAAGGCCATGGAACGCCAGATTCAACACCGACAACCCAAGGCGTTTTCTTTGAATAATTAATCGTATTAAAGAAATGATATAAATCGCAGCCTGTAGGTAATATGGCCCTATAATCATAAAACAGCTTTGAAGCTTGTTCTTCTGGTGACATTTTCAGTTTTCCTATTGTACGTAAAAACCATAAATGAGCATTTCTCCATAAATAATAATTATAGAAACGTATATCTTTATATGTAGCATTAGGTAATTTATTTAGAAATAGCCTCTTTGCTGCGTAGTTTTTTGACAAAATTCCTATTTTCATAAAACTATTTATTTATTTTTATAATCTTTGCAGGGATACCAGCAACAACTGCATTATCAGGTATATCTTTGGTCACAACAGAATTTGCACCTATAACAACATTATTACCTATAGTTACAGATCCTATAATTTTAGCATCTATACCTAAATAACAATTATCACCAAGTATTGTAAGACCTTCATCCTCTATTTCTGATTTATTACCAAAGACGACGCCAGGCAACAATGTACAATTTTTACCGATTTTTACTTTTGGGCCAATATGAATAAAACCTCCTGCATGATATATTCTAAATCCTGGACCGACAGTATTAGGATATATCGTAAAGCGAAGTTTAAAACCTAATCGTTTATATTTCAACCAATGGTACAGAAATAGTATTTTTGAGCGTTTGGTATTTTTATAATACTCCACATATCTTAAGTGTTTAATATAATGATATATATACCATACTTCATTATGTAGGATTTTGTCTTTTATGTTTGGTCTTTTATTACTGAATCTTTTTAAATCTTCAGATAAATAATAATTTAAATCTTGTTTAGATTTTATCATTGCTTTTTAATTTTATGTTTTATATATGTTGCGATTTTCAGATAAAGTTTAAGTGCATAATAGTTATTTATAATTAATGATATTCGAAGAGGTAAAGATAAACAAGTTTGATATTTTTTGTCAAGTTGATTTATCTTTTTATTTATCCATAAATAGTACTCCTTGTTATTATTTCTACATGCATTAATACGCGATCCACTATAAACTTTAATTTTACCTTTATTTAGCGCATATGTAAAGCATTCATTTTTATCTTTGAAAAACTCAGTAAGAATATCCATAGTGGTTAATATTTGTTTTTCCTTTTCTTCAGAGAATGTAAAACAATACGAAGACTGATTTTGGCAATTGTAATGATATAATAAGTCATGCACAAAATCTATTTTTCTTGACAGATATGTTAATTTTGGTATTATTTGATAATCCTCACCCATATTAATACCATCTTTAACGGAAATATGGTTCTTTTTATATAAAGACGATCTTATTAAACGCCCCCATATAGTAAATAGTGTTTCTCTTTCAAGAATTGCTAATGTTAAATTCTTGGCACTTTCTATTTCTACATGTCTTAATGAAGTGTTGTAATTTTTACAATGTTTAATAGCGTCAAAGTTTACTATATCCGCATCATTTTCTTTCTGCTTTTCTACACAAAGTCTTACACAATCGTTATCAATCCAATCATCACTGTCAACATGCATCAAGAACTCTCCTTTCACGGCATCAACGGCTGTGTTTCTTGCAGAGCCCAACCCACGATTCTTTTTATGTTTGATAATTCTAACATAAGGCTTTCTGTTCGGATATCTTTCAATAACAGATTTCAGTATTTCAACACTCTTGTCCGGTGTGCAATCATCTACAAAGATATATTCAATGTTTTGGTAAGTTTGTTCAAATAAACTTATTGCACAGCGTTCAATATATTTTTCGACATTATAGATAGGGATACAAATGGAAACTTTATATTGTCTATTATTCATCTTATTATTACAATTTATCATTTCGCTGAAACGAAATGATTTTTTTATGAAATATTTTATATTAAAATTTAAGAAAATCTAACATGGCTATATAATAGCGAATGGTTGTTAAAGAATTATGGCTAATACAAACAATATTGTTAAATTTATTAGATACAAATCTTTAAAAACTTTTTTACTTAAAATTATATCATGATTGATCTTTATATTAAGATTATCTTTCTAACTAAAACTTGTATAACGATGAAAAATATACTTTTAGTCCCTATACATTCATATTATATGAATGATATAATTAACATAAGATTGACGAATGTAAATGCTCGTAAAATTGGTGATTATCGAAAATTATTGTATCTTTATTGTACTAAAGAACAACAAAGAATTACGAACAAAAATTGCTATAATCATAGAATGCAAAGTTATAGAATTATTTTGTATGGTAGATGACTTCTGTAATTATTTTATTGTATCCAAGGTGACGTGGATGAACGTAAAATTCTTGAATACAGACCTTTGCAGAATTATCGAGTTCGTCAACGGCGAACTCAAGAAGTGGAGCATTTTTTACCTCTCGTCTCAAACAGTGACATTCGGTTCAAATCACAGAATATTGATAATCTTATAGTCAACTCCTTGAGTGCAGCATATTGTGACTTTCTTAAGATGTCGGCGTTGATGTTACGAGAACAATTGACACTTTGCTTGTATCATTCAGAATTCGTTGTATTCACGTTAATTAATAAACTCTCTTATTTTAATAAGAGTAATGATAAAGTCCTATACAATTTTATTAAACATATTGTTATACATATTTATAATTTTTATAAAAGAATATGAATTTTCAATATGCTTTTTCATTTTATCAACTAATAAATCATATTCAGTCTTTTTCATAAATATACAATTCTTCATTATTTTCTTTAGGTCTGCAACATCTTCTGATTTGAATACAAAGCCATCTGTACCATCAATAACTTCATCTGTAAAACCTTTTAAATCAGAGACTATAACTGGAGTATTATAGTTAAAAGCACATTTTATTGCGCCACTTTGTGACATATTTTTATAAGGATATACAGCAAAATGATTATATGAGAATAGATTTGGAATATCTTTATTATCAACATTACCAATATTTAATTCAAAAACTTCAGGATGTCTAATCCTATCTTTAATATTCCAATTAACACGCCATTCTCCATTTATCGAAACTTTAAATTTATTGATACCTTCTTCTACAAGTTGATTTGCTGCTTCAATTAATATATCTATGTTTTTATCAGAATGTATTGTACCAAAATATACAAAGCCTATACAGTCTGTACGTTTGTCTAATGTTGCCTTTCCAAAATTTTTTGGGGCTAAAGGTATAATTGTTATATTTTTATTAGGAAAGCTCTTGTTAAAATATTCAGCTTGGAATTTTGAAAACATATTAACATTTTTGGCAGTCCTAAAACAAAGATTAAAACTATATTTAATTAATTTTGAAAAAGGCATACTTTCTGTGACTCGACCGTCATGTGCTGTTACTATTGTTTTATTTTTAGGTAACCATAAATATAACGGAATTATATATGGATTATTGGGAATTATATTAAAATAGATTATATCTGGTTTTAAATTTTTAATGACTCTAATAAGTTTCAAGTAATAAATGAGAGTATTAGGATATCTTTCCCTTGATTTATTGTATGAAAATGTGATTTTTAAATTATTTGACCGAAATTTATTTAGGTCACTCTCAGAGAACCTGTTTTTTTTACCGAAAAGGATAATCCAGTGAATATTAAAGTCTTTAATATAAGGCACAATACCTGCATCTGTATCAAGAAATGCATCGGGAGTTATCCAAACAATTTTTTTTCTTTGCATAATTATTTATTATAAAATTTCTAAAATGAACTTAAAGTTATTATTAACTTTTAACGCCTGTTTCACGCCGGCATTTCTTCCAGCCTCAATATCCCTTTTGCTATCACCTATCATATACGATTCACTAAGATCTATGTTAAAGTCATTAGCTGCTTGTAGCAATAATCCTGGTTTGGGTTTTCTGCAATTGCAGTTACATTTATATTCAGGTCTTTCACCTTCAAATCCTTTATCTGTATGGTGAGGACATACATATATGGCATCAACAAAGGCACCTTCTTTTCCTAGCTCGGTTTCCATCTTATCATGAATAGTCTGCAATTCTTCAAAGCTGCAGTCGCCTCGTGCTATTACCGGTTGGTTAGTTACAACAATGGCAAGATATCCAGACTTATTTATTTTCTTTATAGCTTCAGCTGCTCCGGGTATCAGTGCAAATTGTTCGGGCTTTGTCACGAAGCCAACCATCTTATTTATTGTTCCATCCCTGTCAAGAAAAATTGCCTTTTGTTTATTCTTCAGGTTCCGTCTGTGTACAAGTCCGCTTGCTATGTCCTTCTCTGTTTCATAGAATCTGTCAGGTGTGCCCATATCCTTGATATATTCAGGCGTATCGTATGCATAAATTCTTCCGCTCTTAATATTCGGTTTCAAAACATCACGGTCTAAATCTATTTTATCAGGAGTTTCTGGGTGTCTTGGAACAAAATTCTTCATTGTTTCCTTTAACAATTCTGGAGATATAAGTTCTATGCCGGCATTAACCCTGTTTTTATAATATAGGCGTTCATCTTCCTTGTTCATCCATCTGATAACCCTGTGAGTATCTTCTGGCATGCCTCCTAATTCGCGTGGAGGTACAATTTCTGTAACAAGAAGAGAACTGTCATATGGATGTCCGTTAGGATGAGATATCAGGCTTGCCCATGCGTTATGAGATTTGTGGAACTCTATAAAGCGGTTAAAGTCAACATCTATTATTACATCTCCGCAAAGCAACAGAAAATCTTCGGTAAGTTGTGGCATTTTGAATAAAGCGCCAGCTGTTCCGAGTGGATGATCTTCAATGAAATACTCAATGTTTACGCCAAATTTACTTCCGTCACCGAAATAATCTTTTATGACATCACCTAAATAGCCTATAACTAATATGATATCTGTCAATCCGCAAGCCTTTAAATTTTCAATCTGATGTTCCAATATTGGCTTGCCGCATATTTTAATCATCGGTTTGGGCACATCGTTTGCAACAGAAGCAATACGTGTTCCCTTACCTCCTGCCATAATTACTGTTTTCATATATGTCTTATAATTTTTTGTAAACTAACTCTCCATTTTCCTTTATTAACATCATTGGTGAAGGAATAACCACACTATTTTTTGTTACATCTTTTATTATTACAGCATTGACACCAATAATTGAATTATCTCCGACAGTTATATTTCCACAAACTTTAGCACCTGTTGAAATTCTAACGTTATTTCCTATCCATGGCTGTCCATATCCATATTTCCGACTATCGTTAAATCCAATTGTTACTTGTTGGTTTATCCAACAATTTTCACCAATATGCTTAGCTGTTATAATTGTAGAGAATCCATGTTGAATAAATGTACCAGCTCCAAAATCCTCGGATTTCATATATATATATAATGTTGATAATGGAGCAAGATAACTTAATAGAAATTTTATTTTCCCTATACGAAGATAAAATATGTTACGAAATTCTTTGAAGAATAATAATAACCAAATAAGATTAACAAATAAGAATTTTCCTCCTTTTGGTGGGTGTATTTTTGTACATTGTGTCCATCGTTTAATATCAATATCTATTATGCGCTTATTTTTTGAAAATAAATAAACAAAAATATGCGGTATTGTTAACCAAGCAAATAAATAAAAGTATATTTTTTTCATATTATTCAAAAAATTTATCTTCTAACATAAGACACAGGCAATGATAAACAGGAAGATGAAGTTCCTGTATCATGAAAGTTTCGGTTTCTGGCACTTGTATGCATACATCTGCCATAGCAGAAAGTTTGCTGTCTTTAGCACCTGTAAGTCCTATTACTTTCATTCCTTTGGCTTTTGCAACAGTTGCTGCAAATAATACATTCTTGCTGTTGCCTGACGTAGAAATACCCATAAATACATCGCCTTTACATCCAAAACCGTTTACCTGTTGAGCAAAACACAAAAGAGGCTCGCAGTCATTCATATATGCTGTGGTAAGAGCCTGATGTCCGTCTAGTGCTATTGCCGGTAAGGCACCCTGAAGATTTTCACTAAGTATTCTGCCCAGTTCATCATTTGCGTCTTTCAATGCATTGCAATAGTGTTCATCAAGTTTTCTTGCTTTTTTGAAACCCTTCATCAGTTCACCTACAATATGCTCAGAGTCAGCTGCCGATCCGCCATTTCCGGCAATCAGCAACTTACCGGAATTTTTATATGATTCTTCCAATACTTCGTAAGCTTGAATTATTGATTCCTTACATGATGTCAATTGTGGGTATCTTTCTATAAGCAAGTCTATATGTTTGTTGAGTTTTTGTTCCATCATATTAATTATTTATATTCAACATTTTTCATTGACGACACTTTATCTGTAGAATAAATTTTCCAACCATGTGCACCACCGTCACTAAATTGGAATGGCATAACAAAGCCGTTGAGTTTCTTTAATGCCATTTCAACTTCTTTTTTCTTGGTAGGCTCAACAACAAACATTATAAAGCCTCCTCCTCCGGCTCCTGATACCTTTCCTGCTTTAGCTCCTGCTGCCATTGCCACATCCATAGCCTCTTGTATCATCGGGTTGGTTATGTTGTTTGCCATTTTCTTTTTGTTTTCCCAACCTTCACGTATAATATCGGCAAAACCATCTATATCTCCTTTTAATATTGCTAATTTCATATCCTTTGCACTTTGTTTTATTTTGTGCATGGCTTCTATCGCATCGTTTGCTCCTTCTGATGTGTTCTTCTTCTGCTCTTCAATAATGGCAGCACTGCTGCGTGATTTACCTGTAAAGAACAAAAGCATGCTGGCTTCAAGTTCATCAATAATCCAACGCTTAATTTTTAAAGGATTAACAATAACTATGTCGTTCTGCAAGAACTCCATATAGTTAAATCCGCCAAAAGCCGCAGCATATTGATCCTGCTTTCCACCAGACAGGCCTAAGTCTATTCGTTCAATCTCATAAGCCAATCGTGCTATTTCATAGTCTCCTAACGGAAGATTGAGCCACTCTACAAAAGCTTTAAGTATACAAACAACCATTGTAGATGAAGTGCCAAGACCAGAACCTGCAGGAGCATCATTATACGTAGTTATTTTGAAAGACAAGGCATCTTGTCCAAAATCTTTAATTATTCTATTGTAAACACCTTTTATCAGGCTTGCTTCACCATCTATCTCCAGTGTTTTTGATTTTGGATAACTTTTAAAGCAGTTGGCATCATACGCATTTATTGTTATTGAATCATCATCTGTTTCTTCAATAGTACAATATGCGTACAAATTAATCGTTGCATTTAATATCAGTCCACCATAAATGTCACTATATGGTGACACGTCAGATCCGCCTCCGGCAAGCCCTAGGCGGAGAGGTGCTTTACTACGAATTATCATGATTATATATATTTAAAATAAATTTTATTTTTATTGGTTTTTTAATATAGAACTCTTAATATTGCTTTTTGATACATTTATTTATAATATCCCATATGCTATTCTGATAAATTGAAATATCATATTTTTTTGAATATTTCTTCATATTATTGCAACATTCGTTGTAAAAGTTTATATCTTCATACATTTTTTTTAATGCATAATAAAGAGACTCTTCATTACCTGCTTTATATACAATTCCTAAAGATTCTTTTTCTACATCTTTTGAGAAGCATAAATTATCAGAGCATATAACAGGCATTTCCAAAGCTATTGCGTCCATAAAAGATGTATTTCCGATAGGTCCTAGCAACTTTAGATTATTATCTTTCTTTGCAGGTATTAATATACATTTACTTTTAAGAAGATATTTAAGAAGAAATTCATCGTTAGGTTTATCTAATATTATATATTCAAGATTCTTCCCTTCGATATAATTCTGTGGCTTTGCTTCTAATTTGTTAATTAAAACAGATTTAGCACCAATTTTATAAATGGCTTTAACCATTATTTCGTGGTCACGAAAAGTTTTACCATTGTCGATAAACATATATTCTTTTTTGCATTTACCTATTTCTGCTAATTTATTTTTATACCATTTTTTATCAGGATGCCATCTAAGTGCATAATGTATATTGCTATATTGGGGACTAATTTCGTCAGCCATTTTCTTGTATTCCTCAGAAAAGAATATACATGCATCCGGTCTTGTAAATTTTAAAATTTTATTAAATGGTGGATGATGAATTATTGTTACTAATTTACAAGGACGATATAAGCGAAATAATATTCCCAAATATTTTGTAACGACACATAAACTATCGAAAATAAGATCATATTTAAAGCTTTTTAAAAAAATATATATGCAATAAAATAAATCTTTTATTTTCCCTTTATTTTGAAATAATAAGAAATCAACATATCCTCCGTCTTTCAGATATCCTCTATATTTATTGCCTTTATTTTCATATTTTATAATATGTCCGTCTATACCAAAAAGATGTTGTGATGGCTGTTGTCCTTTTGAAACTTTAATCCATGCAGGATAATTAATAATTTGTAGTATTTTCATTGTTTTTACTTATCTAAGAATTTTTTATATTCACATAAAATAAATTCATTCATTTCTTGTATGTATTTTTTATCATGTTCCTTTATTTGTTTTATATAATCAGGACTGGTCCATATCTTTTTTAAAAATGAAATCCATTCTTTGGGATTTTCTGAAGAAAAAAGAGGTGCATTTGATTTGTTATATATTCCTGCCATGCTATGTGGATGTACCAAAGTAACCTTGTCATAAGATATAGCTTCGAATGTCTTTATTTTTAGACCTGTACCTTGGTAAACAGGATTTATGGCAATATCACCTAAAGAATAAAAGTCTGATAGATTATCAATGAAACCTAATAACTTTATGCCATCAATATCTTTTAAGTCTTCTATAACATTACAAATTGCTCCACCGATTATTAATTGTGCATCGGGATATTGTTTTTTTATTAATGGATAAACATTACTAACAAACCATCTAATTCCATTTATGTTATAACCATTGTTACCTGATAAGAATAAAATATTTTTATTGTTTACAATCGGTTGAGGTTTGTATTCATATTTACTGTATATTGTATAAATTTTGCTAAGTGGTGATAATTGCTGAAAAAATATGGCCTCTTCATCTTGTACTGCAAAAATATGTGGTGAGCGTTGCATCGCTTTTGCCATTTCATTTGCATCCGCCGTATTATCACATTCTCCAGGTCTGCATCCTAAACGTATATCCTTATATGTATAGTTGTCATGTGTAAAAACTGCTTTTTTTTGAATATGAATATATTTAAATAATTTTGTCAGATAGTAATAATTAACAATACATACATCAAAATGTATTTTATTGTCTATTCGATTAACAAAACCAATTAATCCATTTGGAAAGTAGCTGTCGCAATTTGCTCTTTTGTTGCGGTATGCGAACCATCTCTTTTTTATATTATATATAACCTTTTGCCATATAGGTATTTTATAGTGATAAAATTTATCACCCCAATATTTACTCGTTTTATCTAAAATATCATCAAACTCTGCTATACGTTTTTTATTTAAAGCCCTTTCTTCAACATATAAAAAATGTACTTCCGCACCTAACTTTTCTAAAATTTTTGCCTGTGCTAATATACCCCATCTGTTACCTGCATTCGTTGGATGGGTCGGACATTTTGAAATTATTAAAATCTTCATTATATAAATATTTTATATTCTAAATAATGATGGCTTATTCCTGTCACCTCACTTACTATTTGAGCATACATTCCCCATATTATTTGTAATAGTGCAAAACAATTCAGCAGCCATATATGAAAAGGTACTTTATTTTTATTATAGAATAAATATGACAGACATATACCCCATCCGATATAATAGAGGCAACTAAAATACCACATAAACCTATTTGTTATTTCATGAGGACCGGCAATAATATTTAAACACATACCGAAAAATCCAATCATTATGATAATATAGTCTAACCTGTTTTTTATCAGGTTTTTTTGTATAAGAAGATAAGTAGTTAAAATATAATTCAGTCCCAATAGAAAATATATAATAGTATGTGAAAGATCATAGCTCTCACCAATAAAACGATCTGCCAACATATGTTCCATATCGTAACCTTTGTTACTTATAACATATAATGTCATAAATTCTGCTAATTTAGCGAATAATGGAAGTAATGAGTATCGTAAAGCCCAACAGATAGTATAAATAATAATTGCAAACTTCTTTGATGGCAGTTTTAGTTTAGGGGCAAAATAGAAAATAATAATCCATATATATGCAGATGAATGTATGCTGCAAGCGATTATGCCCAATATCCAATATATTTTTTTGTTATTTTTTAATAAGTAATAGAACCCTATCCATAAAATAGATTGGGCAAAAAACTGTCTGGATATATTAAGACAGTTATATCTGCATCCCATATAAATCAATGGTAATGCAAATACTAATGCTAACTTATTGTGTTTTAGTAATATATATATGGATAATATATATATAAAACCTTCAAATATAAATATAGAATAGAAATCAAAGCCTAACTTTCCTAATATTATATTGACAAGCAGATATCCCTTTTCTGTGGACTCACGATATAGCAAACCATGTTGAATATCATTGAATGTATTATAATATTGCCACCAATCAAAGGCATAATTCCATCTATATCCTAAGACAAAAGCATATACAAGGCATGGTATCCAAAAGCGCCAGTCTAAAAATACAGAACGAGATTCAACCCTCATCAATTGTTTTCTGGATAAAACCCAGTAAGAAGAATTAATAACAACGAAGACAATTAATATGAGAAAAAATATTGTCAATGTAAGAGATAGATGTTCATTCATTTTTAGTTAAAATTCATTTTGGACATATTTTTTATTGTATCTAAATTCTCTCTAACTTTCAATTTATATAATTGCAAGTTATTAATAAATTCTTTAATAAGCATGTCTTCATTTTTTATATCTGAATAATCAAATAATGTTTTTTGTGGATCCAATTCGAACATTGTCTGCAATCCTTCAAATTTGTTTAAATAAGACATACCAAGCATTGGTATTCCACACACGTAACCAGATATGCCAAAATGCATTCTGCCTGTAAAAGTAAAATCTGCAAGATTTAGATAATGTTTTAAAGAAACTCCGTCTTCTATATCATCAATAAAAATAGAATCTTCATTATTCCATATTTCATAAATATGTTGTGAAATATCTTTATCTGATGTGTTTAAAGCGTATTTTCTTAAATCATGATATAATAACATAATTGAACAATTGTTTTTTTGAAGTACATTTAGAAGCCTTATCATTAAAGTGTAATATGAATTGCTTCCAAGGTCCTTCATTTGAATCGAGTTAGGACAAAAAGCAACAATTATTTTGCCTGTCTTCCTTTTTGATTCTATCCAATTTTCAGTATTTTTATAGCTTGAAGGTCTCTCAGAATTTAGTGGACATAAAAAAGCAATATCAGTAGTTAATAACACTTTATTTGGAATGATATTCTGTAATCTATTATAAGATTCTATATCACGAGCTTTTAATATTCTTTGTTTCGCATAATTTGTGAAAAACTTTTGATTGGTCTTTGGAAATCTTTTCCTGACACTTAATCCTGTTAAATTAGTTTTTAATCCCATTTTCTCCGCTAAAAACAAAGATTTGAAACGCATATTCCCTGCACCGCGATGATACCCGTCCATTATGTCTGCACCGATAACATGAAGTTCAGAATATTTACGCATTATAAATACTAATCGAGTATAGAATATTTTGTTATAAATTATAGGATATTGAATACATATATTTGCATAATACTTTTTACATTCTGTACCAACTATCAAATCAATTTTTTTATCTGCATAATATTGAAGAAAACTATATACCATGATATCTTCACCGAATCCGCCATTTAAATCTGCGGCAGGTATCAGTAGTATACTATTGTTTTTTCTTATCAGTCTAAAGAAAATAGCTAGTATTGATGCTATAATATAGTCAATTTCGTTTATTATTTTCCTAATGATTCTCATCTTTTAAATACGGCTTTAATGGTGTGTTTTATTTTTTTCTTGATAACATGGGTAAAAGGCTCTTTAGTGTACTTTAGTATCGCTTCCTTTATATTCCCATGTTTTCTATAATGTTTATAAAATTGTTCTCTTTTTTTATTGTAGGGCATTGGGATATTTAATACTTTATTCCATTTAAGACCTATTTCATAAGATGAACATATTGATTTAAATGAAATATTGGATAATACATTATCACCTTTTGAGCTATTTACAATAAATAGGGATGTTCCCTTATGATCATTAAACTTTGGGTAGAAATTATCTATACCCCAAAAATCTCCTAACGTAAAGTCACTTCCTGATGAAAGATGTTTTATTGGGCATGAATAACATGATGGTCTTAAAAATAAGTTATGTACGAATGCTTTTCCCCAAACAGAATCATTGAAGAATTCAGATTTTTCTATATTATTTCCTTTTATACATAAATGGAATTTCTCCCATTCTTTAACTTTATGTCTAAAAGAAACATATTCTATTGTTGAGTAACCATTATTAGATTTACTTTCCTCTTTTAGATATCTATCCCATAATAAAGGGCTTGGTACACCATGGCATATTATATCAACTAATAAAAGTTTTTCATATTTTTTGTTTAGGAATAATGATAAAGCGCGAACTTGGCATGGCGTACCAGAAAATAATACGTAACGTTCACTTTGTAAAAATCTTTTAACATCATTAAAACAGTTACCTATATTACTTTGAACATATTTGCTTCCAATAAATGCGTTTAAACCTTCTATCGTTTCTGTATAATCATGAACTACATGCCAGTTGGAATCAAATTTCGCTCCAAAAACAACTCCGCCATTTTTTATTATATATTCTGCCAATAGGTAGAACATGCCACCAGAGGAACTTATTTTACGTATACTGTCATTCGTATTCTGAGCGGCTAAGACTTTTATTGGGTCTCTATAAATATTGTCATTTTTTATTGGGCAGACCTTTATACATCGACCACATTGAATGCAAGTTTCATTATTGACAATAGGATAAATAAATCCTTCATCATCATAGCTCATTGATATACAGTGTTTAGGGCAAACTTGTTTACAAGCTTCGCATCCACAGCACTGCTCTTTATTGTCTATTTTTATCATGAAAATATTTATTTTTTATCTTTATAATAGATTCATACAGCAACTTTCTTTCGCTTTTATTGCAACCGATAAATATAATAGCACCTAGTGATGATATTATACATGTTAAAGTCATATAGCAAAAAAAGCTAAATGTATTGTACATTTTAAAAGAAATCAAAAATGGCAGAATATTAGTAATTAAAGAAACAATAATAACATTAAGAATAACTTTTCTTATGTAATCATTTATAATTAAATTAATCATTTTGCGAAGCATTATAAGTCTTGCTATAAGGCACATGACTGAAATTACAATCATAATAATAAATGCAATTTCAGGAGAATACCCGTAATGTAATGCTATATATGAAAGTGGAAAATTTAACATTTGCAAGCCACCAACAACTATCTGATAATTTCTAATCTTCCCAGTTGCCATCATAGCTGTTATTAGAGGTATTGAAACTGATTCACACATTGCAAATATTATGGTTAATCTAACAAAAGAAACCGTGTAATTGGGAACTTTGCCTAACCATAAATCTAATATATAGTTTGTGTTCCAAAGAACGGGGAGTGATAATAGTAATAACAAATAAAATGAAAATCTGGCACCTTTATAAATTAGGGTAAACATATAATTGTAATCACCAGATGCATAATTCTTTGTTATTTGAGGGTTTAATGCTGTCATGAAGTTTGTGACAAATCCATTTATAGCCGAATTAACTTGAAATGCAATGCCTCTAGCTGTATTAACAATAGGGCCATAAAATATATTTAATAATATATTTACTCCTTGATCCCTAAGTATTGCTGAACAGCAGCCTATAAAATTCCAACCGGCAAATCCAAATATTTTGTTTAATGTGATTTTATCCCATATAAAATGATAGATACATTCTTCAAAGTGCCTTTTACAATAATAACTATATATTAAGCGCACAATAATTGCTAAAGTACACATTAATATTGCATAAAATATTAATTTGTCAAAAGGAGATATCATTATTAAAAATGCAATACATAATTTACCGATTCCTTCAATTATACTGACATAAGCGAAAGCAGACATCTTTTCATGGGCAATGATTGCTGCATTATATGGTATACTTATTAAGTTAATGACAAAAGTTAATAATGAAAATTGTAATACCCAATTTGCGGCAAAAATTCGTTGAGTAGGTATTGACATTTTGGTATTAAGGAACCAAACACCAATTAATTCAACAAGGACTACTATAATTATTGATAGTAATAATTGTATTGTAACCGATGCTGAAAAAATATTTTTTAATTTCTCTTTATCCCCTTTTCCTAATTCAAATGTTAAGAAACGGCTTATAGCTGTAGATAGAGAACTAGAGATAATACTAAACATTGACACGACACCACCTACAACATTATAAATACCAAAGTCTTCTACTCCTAGAGCTTTTAAAATTATTCTACTTGTGTATAAATTTATAGCCATAAGAAGTAACATTCTGATATACAATAGTAATGTATTCTTTGCTATTCTTTTATTATTTTGTGCTGTATCAGTCATTTTTTAAGTGAAAAACAGGCGCAAAGCACAATCGGGCTTGCGCGATTATTAATTAAAAGTTAAACGTTTTAGCTGAAATGAATTGTTACAAGTTAAAAATTAAATACCGTTGCATTTTTTGAATTATAATGCTGTTGATTGTACCTATTGAATGTTGTATCATAGAGCTTTGAATCTATTTTTTGCTATTATTATTTCTTTCATAACGTGTTGATTTGCGAGTTAAAACTCAGTGAGTTTTGAGGAGAAAAACAATGATTTTCTATGCAGAAATGATTGCTTTTCGGGAGTTATGAAGTTAAGCCATGTGCTTTGTGGTCTCTTATCATAACTTCGTTGCTTACCTCTATTCTTAGTAATTTATCTTTACATATCTAGAACATAATCACCTTACTGTAACCTTATCACGTTTTTGCGAATTTTAGTCGATTTTCAACATATAATGAATGTTAATTTTTTGTCATCCAAAATTTGGATATTAACATTGTTAACGTTTTTTTACTCGCTTTTTTCGGCATATTTTCGCATAAAAGTGACAACCTTGCCTGTAAGGTTGCAGTGGTATATATCATACAATCATGTATCGTCTTATATCATTTATTATCAATGTTTTACACCTGACAGTAGTTCAGAAATCACGACAAAACAGGCATTAGGGTGTGATAGGGTGGTAAGTAGGTTTCGTAACTTTTATATAATATTTGTGTTTTGTGTCATCCAAAATGGATATTAACACTTATATTCCTCGGGCGCGCGCGTAAGGAGTTTATAGAGCAGGTTACCACCCTATAACAGGGTGAATTAAAAGCCCCACCAAACCTCCCCCGTGGGGAGGCTTTTGCTTCTCGGTAGTTTGAGTAGTATTTTCTAAGTGAAAAATGAAAAATCCAAATACTTTGCTGGATCTTTTCGCAAGTACTGCGTTTGCTATTGACTCTAACTCCTAGCTCATCTTAGTGAGCGATAACTACTCTAACTCCTTTAACTCCCAATGACAATAGCACAGGAAGCCATGTGCCTTTGTTGCTTCGCGCCAGCTGCAGGACTAACTTCCTTAATTTTTAATTGCGCAAGCCTGCTTTTCGTTCTTCACTTAGAAAAATCGAAACTTAAGCCTCCCCACGGGGGAGGTTTGGTGGGGCTCTTTAGTTGCACTTTTGCGCTCTCGTACTATCTTTTAAAAACTTTTTGTCCCCGTGGGGACAATTTTGTTAATGCTACAAAATGTTGTTATATATTTGTGGCCATCGCAGACAGTCTGCGTGGAAAAAAAACTAAATCTAAAAGAATAATATGCAATCTACTATCTTCAAAAACATGTACAGCCAAGACTGCCGGAGCATTGAGTGGCAGGAGATAATAAACATCATTACCGGAAACACTCTTGCCGGAGATACTGCAAAGTACAGATATTACCTTAAAAACGGCCTAAACACCAACGCACAAAACATTAAGCGTAACATGCCGGCATTTACGCCTGCCGTGATATGCGACGGCGGCAGAAGGCCGGAGAACTTTGTTTGTCTGACAGGCGTGGGTATGTGCGACTTTGACCATGTGGCAGACGTAGAGAGCGCCAGAAAGACGCTGACTGACAACGGACATGCCATGATGGTGTATAAGACGATATCGGGCAACGGACTGAGGGTGCTGTTCAGATATGAGGTGAAGGGCACCAGACTGACCGACAAGATGACCGCCAACGAGATGAGCACCATATACGGCGCAGCATTCAGGACGGGCAACGAATACTTCGCACGCCTGCTGGGATGCGAGGCAGACGGACAGTGGAAGAACCTTGGGCGGCTGTCGGTGATATGTCATGACGCAGAGGCGACGCTGAACACTAGCAGCGAGCCTATAGCGATTGAGCTGGCCGAAAAGAAGGCTGCCGCAAAGAAGGGCACCGACAGAAAGTATCACACTACGCTTGAGCGTGCCGTGAGGGCTGTAGAGAAGCAGCTGGAACGCGAGGGCGTGAGATACTGCAAGGGTTCATACAACAGATATGTGTCGAAGGCGGGTTATTATCTCAACAGACTCGGCGTGAACGAGGACGAAGCCACGCAATGGGCTGTGGAGCGCTTCAGCGACTATGACAGCACAAGCGTGAGGGCGATAATGAAGTCGTGCTTTGCCCACACTGCCGAACACGCCTCGATGAGGGTGCAGAAAATTGAGAAAAGCGATGCCAACGACCGCGCCAAAGGCGTGGACATAACTGCTATCGAGAAGTTTCTGGATGAGCACGCAGCGTTCAGGTTTAACGTGATTACACGCAAGACTGAATATAAGACAGAAGGCAGCGACAGATGGCTGGAAGTAACCGACAGGCTGGAGAACTCGCTGTGGTCGGCAATGAACAAGGCAGGACTGCACGTAAGGAGCATCGACCTGCACAACGTTATTCTGTCTGACTACGTGGCTGAATGGAACCCGTTTAAAGAGTATTTTGACAATCTGCCCGAATGGGACGGCACCACTGACCATATTGGCACGCTGACGGCTATGGTGCACGTCAGGAAGGGCGACTTATGGGATGACACCGAAGACCCGCAGGGCCTGTTTGACATGTGTTTCAGAAAATGGCTCGTGGCCATGGTGGCGTCGCTGCTCGACAAGG
>OGKF01000565.1_pt1 | contig 20122 bp, 15 predicted proteins | sample 1572391 | NCBI WGS metagenome assembly OGKF01 (sample SAMEA2582095, study PRJEB24529) | metagenome | biome: Human gut stool | place: China | collected 2011
ATAAATCCGGCTTCCGATGACTGTCTTTGCTGCTGTCATGCTGTCTATTCCGAATTTATAGAACCCGCCTTTACTCTTTTGCCTTGACCTTACCTCTGATATCAGTTAAGCAGGGCGTTTATCTCGGCGTCTATGTCAGTTATCTGCGAGTCGCGCTTCTTCACCTCGTTGTTGCGGTCTATGAGGAAGAAGGTTGGTATGCTGCTCACGTTATAAGCGGCAAGGTTCTGCGACTGCAGTCCCTGCGGGTCTCTTACGCTTATCCATGGCAGTGCGGCAGTCTGCGTTTTCCAGAAATGTTCGTCCGGATCGAACGCCACCTGATATATCTCGAAGCCGCGGTCGTGATATTTGTTATACAGCTCGCGCATCTCCATTATACGCTTCGTAGAGCCGTTTGAGCCAAAGACATGGAAGTCGAGCATCACCACCTTGCCCTTCAGGTCGGTCAGGCTGCGGCGGTTGCCCTGATTGTCGAGCAGCGAGATGTCTATGATGTTAGACACGTTCACCTTGCTGGCGTCGATGTTCTGGGCTGCCATCTTGTTGCGCATGATGCGCACGTTCTTCATGCCTTCAATGGCTATGTTGTGCAGGTTCTTGCCTCTCAGGGCGTCGGGATGATAAGTGTCCCAGCTTGTTGCCACCGCTGCAAACACCTTAACGTCGTCGGCATTCTCGCGCGGGTTGAATATCAGCATGTTGCCGAGCGTCTGGAACAGGGCGAAATACGACGATGCGCGCATCGGTGCCTTATAGATATAGTTGCGCTTTATGTCTTCCTTATATGCAGCCACGAGCTTTCCGATGCTGTCGCGCGTAAGGTCGTAGCCCAGGTTGGGGTTGTTCTGCACGGCTATCACGCGGTTCTGCAGGTTTATCTGCTTCAGGGCGAGCTCTCTGATGGTGGCACATTCGGCCGAGCCGTCAACGGTATATCCCGTTGCCATAGAGGGATACGACGCCTTTACGTCAACCGTCTCGGTTGAGTCAACGCTGAGGTTGATTATCTGTCCGGCTATTCTGAGCCTGTAGAACTCGGGAGCATCGGGAGCCTTTCCGCTGAAGCTGAAGGCACCTTTGTCGTCGAGCTTAACCGAATCGACCACCACCGGTCCGTCGAGACTCATGTTCTCAAGATACAGCACAGAGTCTTTGGCCTCGGTGACAGTTCCGTTTATATGAAACTTCTTGTTGTTGCAGGAGGTCAGCATGGCCGCCATGAGGGCCAGCGTGCACAAGCATAATGATGAAAACGTCTTCTTCATTTTATATTAGTTTTATTATTTGCAATCCGGCAAACACGGCCAGCAGTCCCAGCGCCACGCTGCCGCCGACATAAAGGGCCATCATGGCCGCGCTGTCGGCACGCAGGAGCGAGAGCGACTCGTTCATGAACGTGCTGAACGTGGTGAATCCTCCGCAGAAGCCTACCGTGAGGAGAAGCTTCAGCGCAGGGCTTATACTGATGTTGTTTTCCGCAAGTCCGTAGACCATGCCTATCAGCAGGCATCCCAGAATGTTGACCGTCATGGTGCCGAAGGGGAAATTAGACAGTGCATTGTCCTGCACAAGCTTCGACAGCAGATAGCGGGCCACGCTGCCGCAGGCTCCGCCCAAGGCCACTAAAAGTATATTTTTCAACATGCTTGCAAAGTTAATGCAAGTTGAGTGAAATACAAAATAAAAGAACGTGAAACAGTCTTTTATTTTTATTTACGGACAATACTTCCATTATAAAAAAGCCATGTGGAAAACAAAAAAAGGCCTGTAAAGCCGCTAACGCCAAAAATCTGTAAGCAAAACTCGCCTTAATGCTTACAGCATCTGCCGCCGACATATCTACAAAAGAAAACCGTTAAGCAAAACAAAGCATATTGCTTACAATATAAAAGGTCATCTTTCAGACGACAAAAGACGGCCTTTTAGACGGCAAAAGGTGGCCTTTTGGAATGCAAAAGACCATCTTTCATCTTATATATATCTGTCCGCCGGACAATCGTGCCTATGCCATGACATCTGGACGCGGCACAGACCAACCGTCCGGCCGCCTACATTAACTCAATACATACGCCCAGTTTGCGCCATCCGAGACATCATCATCGCGCACGGCGGCGCAGGCGGCGTATCCACAGATAATAGCCCGTAAGGGGCAGCGTGGCGCCAAACAGGGCGGCGACGAACCACAGCAAGCGAGTGAGCATACCGCCCCACGTGCCCATGTGGACAGACATTATCCAGCCGCGCAGCTTTGACGACCTTGCCGAATCGGCGTAGGGCGACGCCGACGTTATGCTGCCCGTCGACTTGTCGAACGTATATTTGTCGGCAGCACGCTGGTTGCCAAGTCCGCCGAAAGCCACCTCGGCCGTGCCGTCCGACACGGTTATCTGCTCATATTCGGGGTTGCGGGCGCGCAAGGCGTCATAGGCAGTCTGCCACATGGCACACGCGGCAGCATCATTCCGACCCTTTTCACGGGCGTCTTCAGCCCTATTTCTGTCTCCTTTCGCCTTGCTTTTTTCCTTCTTCGCCTGTTCGGCATACGCCACGGCGCCGCTCTTGGGCACCTCGCTGACGCCGAAGAGGGCATAGAAGCCCTTGCTGTACCACTGGAACGACCATGTAAGTCCGGTAAGAGCCATGACGAGCAACAGCAGCAGGACATACATTCCGCCTGCCACGTGCAGGCCTCGCCACAGCAGATGGCGGCCCTTCGATGCGGTTATCTTCAGGCTGTTGCGCAGCATGCGGCGCGTCTTAGGCCACCATATCACCACGCCCGACAGCAGCACCAGCACAAAAACAATGGTAGATATGCCCACAACGGTGCGGCCCCAGAACACTCCGCCGCTGTCGTCACGACTGTCTAACAGCCAGCGGTGAAGCCGCTGCATGGTTTCGAAAAACGCCGGACGCTCATACAGCCCCTTCACCTCACCCGTATACTGGTCTACATACACGGCAGCACGGCGCGGCTTTGAGAGATTCACCTTACACGCCATCTCAGAGTCGGCATACATCGTTACGCCAGTAACCCTTACGTCTTCGGGCAGCGTCTGCTCAACGCTCCTCACGAGACTTTCTATCGGCAGCGCCGTGTGCTGAGGTCTGTCTACATACAGCACGTCGTGCCTTAGCAGCTTAACGGCCTCGGGCTCAAACACAAGCATGGCGCCCGAGAAGCATATCAGCGTGACTATGATGCCGAAAGGCACCGAAAGCCACAAGTGAAACTTTAAGAAAATCTTTTTCATATACTATTATTCAACGTCATTTCTGTCAAATTATTATTTGCCGCAACACGCCAGCCGACACGCCGGATAAAGGAGTACGTTATATCAGCAACTGCCGTGCCCGGTGGCCGAAGGTGTATTTGCGCGCCCGATGACAGCCTAACCCGGCACTCAGGGCGGCAGTCTGCATGATGCCAGTCTGCCCTGTCACGGATTGTTTTCATGCCGCCAGCCTGAGCCATTGCAAAATTAGCAGTAAACGAGAATGCCTGCAATAGCAAAAAATCGGTATTTTTATGGCCCTGCAGAGGCACACACTTGCCGGGGCAGATAATCATTTATTGGTATTCAAGACGACGGAACGAAAAGATGTTAAATAAGTTAATTGGCATTGCTGAAACAGCCGTATTTTTGAAAGCGGAACGTATTTCGGAATGAAAAACACGAAAAACGGCATATTTTATAACACCTTATTAATCAGCACATTACGCAAACGGCATGACAAATGGCACGAAACGGCAATGCGAAAGGCCACCTTTTGCAAGGCGAAAGGATAGCTTTCAGGGCGTAAAAGGATGCCTTTTGCAGCGTAAGAGCATGCCTTTCTGACTGAAAAACGGGGCGAAAATCAATGAAAGAATGATGAGCTTGGGGAATTTCTGACCATAAACGGCATGACGGACAGGATAAAACGGACATTAGAGCGGCAAGACACGGCCCCGTGAAACGCCGAAACGCGCTCCGCGATGTGTTAAAACAAAAGGCTGAAACCGGCCTCAACGTTAAAATATCATAATGTTATGACACAATTCAGCGGCTGTTGCGTATATATAAAGCGGAGGCACAACGTATCTGCCGCAAGGCCCTCGCCCATCGCTCATGCCTACGCCCCGGCTGCCAGACGGCACGCGGGCCTGAGCGGCTACGGCATGCACATATACGGCAGGGGCGCAAAACAAAAAAGCGGCAACCGCATGGATGCCGCTCTGAAAGTGGTCTCACCGAGAATCGAACTCGGATCTAATCTTTAGGAGAGACTTGTTCTATCCATTGAACTATGAGACCAATCCGACTGCAAAGTTAGTCAGTTTATGACGTAAAACCAAATAAAATGTGAAAAATCATATTAACAATTAAACTTTTCACGCTTAGAAACATCACAATAGGTGTTATGAAGAAACTTATTATTTTTAGTCTGTTAGTATTATACGCCGCCATATGCCATGCGCAAGGCAGCGTAAGGGGAAAGGTTGAGGATACACAGACGGGAGAGGCTATGCCCTTCGTCAACATTGCTGTGTATAACCGTGCAACATCAAAATTCGTAAAAGGTGCCATCTCAGACGAGAAAGGCCTGTTCTACATCGACAAGCTGCCCTATGGCAACTACACCGTGAAGCTTACCTACATAGGCTACACCACGGTTGAAAAAGCGTTCAGCGTGGCCGAAAACAGAAGGCACATGAACTTTAAGAAGATCTACATGAACGACGACAGCCAGACGCTCGAAGAGGTTACGGTGACGGCACAGAGGCCTACAATGAGGCTCGAGGTTGACCGCAAGTCGTTCGACGTTTCGCAGGACATCACCAATGCCGGAGGCGACGCCACAGACGTGCTGGAGAACATTCCGTCGGTAGAGGTTGACACTGACGGCAACATATCGCTGCGCGGCAACACCAGCGTGGAGGTGTGGATCAACGGAAAAGCAAGCGGACTGACAAGCGACAACCGCGCCGAAATCCTGCAGCAGCTGCCTTCTGAGAGCATAGAGAGAATAGAGGTGATAGACAACCCGTCGGCAAAATTCAGCGCCGAGGGAAGCGCCGGCATCATTAACATCATACTGAAGAAGAACCGCCAGGCAGGATACTACGGCTCTGGGCAGGCAGGAGGAAGCACGCGCGGAAGCGCCAACGTGAACGGCAACATCAACTTCAACATCGGACGCTTTGAGGGATACGCAAGCCTGGGCTACCGCCACCGCAGCAACGACGGCGGCTCGATGAGCTATCAGGAGTATCTCAACACCAACGAATATCAGTCGTACACAGCCGACAACGACCGCATGGGCAACAATATGTTCGCACGCGCCGGACTAACCTTCCGCGCAACCGACAAGGACGAGTTCACACTGAGCGGAATGACAATGGTCGGCGGACACAAGAACGGAGGCACAACGCCGTATCACTATGGTACGATAGGCGCACCGCAGGACAGCTACATCATGCTGCGCCGCTCGTCGGGAAGCTCTGACATGAACATGTACTACGGCGAATTCAACTACCGCCACAACTTCACCGACAAGCATTACCTCGACTTCACCGTCGACTTCAACAAATGGAAGATGGACCAGAGCAACATCTACCAGGACAGCACCACGTATATCGACGAGCCGCTGCCCACAGAATACGACTACCAGAACCGCCCGATGCTGATGAACAACAGGTCGTGGGAGGTGAAACTCGACTACGAGAACCCCATAACCGACAAGATTATGCTTCAGGCAGGATACCAAGGCAACTTCAGCCGCGAGAACTCTCCGCAGGAGTCTTTTATCGACGACACGTCATGGGACGGCGTACACCAGGTGGAAGACGAGGCTTACTATAACCGCTTTATCTACAACATGGACCTGCACGCGCTCTATGCAACGGCAACGATGAAGTTCGGCAAGTTCGGCGTAATGGCCGGTCTGCGCGGCGAATACTGGCGCGTGAACACCGAAAGCTACACCTACGAGCAGGAACACGACCCATCGAAACGCGACAATCCGTTCAAGAAAGACTACTTCGAACTGTTCCCGAGCGTGTTCCTCTCTTATCAGCTCGACGAGACACAGCAGCTGCAGCTCAACTATACACGCCGTCTGCGCCGTCCGGGGGGAGGCCAGCTCAACAGCTTCAAGAACACACGCGACGCATCGATGATATCGTTCGGTAACCCCGAACTTACCCCGGAGTTCAGCAACTCGTTCTCGCTCAACTACCTGAAAACATGGGACGCTCACTCAATGCTCGTCAGCGCATACTATCGTCCCACAAGCGACGTCATACAGCGCATAAAATATCAGAGCAGCACGGACAACATGATGTATCAGACATACATGAACGTGTCTAACAGCCTGAGCACCGGTCTCGAACTGGTATTGAAGAACAGAATATGCCGCATACTCGACCTCACCACCACGGCAAACGCCTACTACTACAAGCTCGACGGCTTTACATACGACGTGGACGGCCAGACCGTTACAGGCGAGAGCAACAACAACTTTACATGGAACGCACGCATGCAGGCTTCGCTGATGCTGCCCTGGGACATATCTCTGCAGCTGTCAGGACGCTACCGCGCACGCCAGGTGATCACACAGGGATACCGCAAGGCCAACTTCAGCATGGACCTGGGTCTGCGCAAGACATTCCTCGACAAGAAGCTGACGCTCGCCATCAACTGCCGCGACCTGCTCAACTCGCGCAAGTTTGAGAATTACACAAGCTCGGACACCTTCACACGCTATCAGAAAAACTGGAGAAGCGGACGCACCGTGAACCTCTCGCTGACATGGAACTTCGGTAACATGAAGGCAAAGGCACCTAAGAAGAAGGTCAACAACAGCGCCAACGAAGGCTCTGAGAACATGAACGGAATGGAGAACGGATACGAATAGACCAGACCAATAAATAGTTTAAGTTATTTATAACGCAACACATCGCAGTGCGACCGGCCGTCAGAATCTATCACGGATAGAACCGACGCCGGTCGCATTTTATATATTTACGCCGATAAAGAAACAACGGAAACAATGGCTCAGCACCTACATAATAAGACTGAAGGCAACAAGTAAGGCAACTGAAGGAATTCCCTCAGTCGGCATTGCGCCGCGTCTTGAACGACAAGATATAGCAGCTCACGCCCAGGGCAACGGCAAGCATGGCGGCACGCAGCCACCAGGAGTCGAATATCAGCACCACACAATGAAGCGACGTGAGCCACAGCAGCGACAAAGCCACTATCTTGGCGCGCAGCGGTATGCTGCGGTCCTCGCGGAAACTGCGTATGTACGGACCGAGATATCTGTGCCCGAGAAGCCACCTGTAGGCACGCGGCGAACTGCGAAAGAACATCGCCGCCGCAAGCAGAAGAAAGGGCGTGGTTGGCAGCAGGGGCAGAAATATGCCTGCAACTCCCAGCACCAGCGACACAGAACCTATCAACATGAAAACATATTTCATGCCGCAAAGATAATAACACGGCACGAAATAACGGCACAACGGCGGCATAATAAGTTCTGTCAGGACATGTATTGACGCCTGAGAGGCATGACTGGCGGCCTCCGGCGGCGGCATTCATAAAAATAAAAGACGCATGCACCAGCATCATGGAGCATGCGTCTTTATATTATCCGGTTATATTTTATATGCTATAACGTTGTCTTCCGTAAGACAATGTCAGCCCTGCCGCAGCGTGCCCGAGGGCCGCCCGCACGGCGTTATGCCCAATGCATCAGCACACCTGGCTGCCCGGCTTAACGTCGGCAGAGGTTGTAATGACGCTCAGAGAGCCGTCGAAGTCCTCGGCAGAGAGTATCATGCCCTGGCTCTCGATGCCCTTCAGCTTGCGCGGAGCAAGGTTGGCGATGAAGCAGACACGCTTGCCCACGAGGTCTTCGGGCTTGTAGAACTTGGCAATGCCGCTGACGATGGTGCGGTCCTGACCGCTTCCGTCGTCGATAGTGAACTTGAGCAGCTTGTCGGCTTTCTTCACTTTCTCGCATGCCTTGATGAAACCTACGCGGATGTCGAGCTTCTCAAAGTCCTCGAAAGGTATGTTGGGCTTAATCTCCTTGGCCTTGTAGTTGGCAGCCTCGTTAGCCTTCTTGGTCTCCTCGAGCTTCTTGAGCTGGAACTCTATGACGTCGTCCTCAATCTTCTCGAAGAGCAGTTCGGGCTCAGCAAGCTGATGTCCGGCCTCGAGCAGGTCGGTAGAGCCGAGCTGATTCCAGTCGAACTGGTCGATGTTTATCATCTTGCGGAGCTTTGCGCTGCTGAAAGGCAGGAACGGCTCGAAGGCTATTGCCAGGTTGGCAACGAGCTGGAGAGATATGTTGAGAATAGTCTCCACGCGCTTCATGTCGGTCTTTGCAACCTTCCAAGGCTCGCAGTCGGCTATGTACTTGTTGCCGATGCGTGCAAGGTTCATGGCCTCCTTGAGGGCATCGCGGAACTTGAAGTTGTCGAGCAGATGCTCAACGTTGGCCTTGACGTCCTTAAACTCCTCGATGGTCTGCTTGTCGATGTCCTGCAGTTCGCCGCAGGCAGGCACTACGCCGTTCCAGTATTTCTTGGTGAGCTGCAGCGCACGGTTTACGAAATTGCCGTAGATGCCAACCAGTTCGCTGTTGTTGCGCTCCTGGAAGTCTTTCCATGTGAAATTGTTGTCCTTTGTCTCGGGCGCATTGGCTGTCAGCACATAGCGCAGCACGTCCTGCTTGCCGGGCAGCTCCTCGAGGTATTCGTGGAGCCATACCGCCCAGTTGCGTGATGTAGATATCTTGTCATTCTCAAGGTTGAGGAACTCGTTTGCAGGCACGTTGTCAGGCAGGATGTAGCCTCCGTGAGCCTTAAGCATTGTGGGGAACACGATGCAGTGGAACACGATGTTGTCCTTTCCGATGAAGTGAACGAGGCGTGTCTCGGGGTCTTTCCACCACTTCTCCCAGTTCTCGGGCATGAGTTCCTGGGTGTTTGAGATGTAGCCTATCGGGGCGTCGAACCATACATAGAGCACCTTGCCCTCAGCTCCTTCCACGGGAACGGGTATACCCCAGTCGAGGTCGCGGGTCATGGCGCGCGGCTGCAGGGCGAGGTGGAGCCATGACTTGCACTGTCCGTAGACGTTGGGGCGCCACTCCTTGTGTCCCTCGAGTATCCACTGCTTGAGCCAGTCCTGATACTCATTGAGCGGCAGATACCAGTTTTTGGTCTCCTTCAGCACGGGCTGCGAGCCGCTGATGGCGCTCTTGGGATTGATGAGTTCTGTGGGGTCGAGGTCTGATCCGCACTTCTCACACTGGTCGCCATAGGCCTTCGGGTTATGGCAGTGAGGACATTCGCCCGTTATGTAGCGGTCGGCGAGGAACTGATGTGCCTCCTCGTCGTAATACTGCATTGAGGTTTTCTCGATGAGCTTGCCTTCTTCGTAGAGTTTCTTGAAGAAGTCTGACGCAACCTTTGAGTGTGTGTCAGAGGTTGTGCGGCTGTAGATGTCGAACGAGATGCCGAAGTCGGCAAAACTCTTCTTGATCATTGCGTGATAGCGGTCTACAACCTGCTGCGGCGTTATGCCTTCTTTTTTTGCGCGGATGGTGATGGGCACTCCGTGCTCGTCGCTTCCGCAGATGAATCTAACGTTTTGTTTCTTAAGTCTGAGATAGCGCACATAGATGTCTGCCGGCACATAAACTCCGGCCAGGTGGCCGATGTGCACTCCGCCGTTGGCATAAGGCAGGGCGGCGGTTACGGTGGTGCGCTTGAAATGTTTATCTTCCATATAGTGTAAATAATACTTTATTTCCTTTTGAACGGCAAAGTTAATATAAATCGGGCGGACTACAAAACGAAAACGCTTTTTTCGTGGAATGTAGCCCCTCGAAGGCCTTGCGCAGCTGTTTCGGCGCGGCTCATGGCTGCCGGCGGCGGCAGGCACGGGCGGTGTCAGTGGGTGGCCTTATACCAGTTGGTGTCAACCACATCGGCGGCAAGCGAGTGGGTGCTCGGCTCCGAGGTGGTGATGCCCGAATAGGTGTTTATGTCGACGGCTCCCCTGTATGACGAATAATACTGCTCGGTGTGCACGGCATAGGGCACGACGCGGGCCAGGCGTGCCTTGAACTCGGCGATCAGGGCCTCGTCGGGACAAAGATGCTCAACGTAGTCGCCGAAGTCGAAGAACAGCACGGGCGTGTATCCGTCCATGCGCTGCAGGCTGTAGAGCTGCAGACTGTCGAACTCGTAGCGGCTGTTTATCAGCTTCATGATCTCTGCCAGGGCGTCGAGCTGGCTGCAGTCGGTTATGCCGAGCGTGCCGTAGGGATAGTCGTAGTTGGAATAGAATTCATAGAATCCGTCGGCTATGGCCTTATAGTCGGGCTCTCCGAGCAGGCTTGCGCCTATCTCGGCATAGGGCATTCCGTAGGCCATTATCTCCGTAGGGCAGGCTATGATGTGGCCGGTTACGTGGCGCAGGTCGTAAGCCACCTCGACCGACGACATGTAGCAGTCGTCAAAGAGTATGAACTCCATCTTAAGTCCGGCGTCGGATATGGCGTCGGCCAGCGTTGATATGTCTGTCTGGTCGTCGCTCGTAACGCCGCCGAAGTAGCGCGTCATGGCGTAGCCCTTGTCGGCGCTGTAATGCGGCACGAAGGCAGGCGCCTGCCCCTTGACCTTATACTTGCTCTCAACGGGCAACCATCCCATGCCGTGGCAGCCTATGGTCATGGCGTAGACGTCGGCCGGGGCAAAGGTCTTCATGTCGCTTAGTATGCCCGATATGCCGGCAGCCGTGGTGAGCGATGGGTTGTCGTAGCTCTTCAGCTCCGTGCGGGTGCATTTTCCTCCGTTGCAGGTTATCTCGAACATCTCGGCCTCCGATGAGCTTGTTGATATGAACACTATCACGCGCTCGTTGTCGAGTCCGGTCTTGGCGATGGCCTCTTCCATGGCAAGGATGTTGTCGTAGAAGTAGTCGGTCAGGTTGGTCGACCACGGGAAATACATGAACAGCGTGCGCTGCTCGGGCTTAACCTCCGGCGCGTCTTCGTCGTCGTGGCACGACGACAAGCCCGTCAGGGCCAATGCCACAAGCATCATAAGCATAACTCGGCGAATAAACTGCAAGGCTGAATATTGTTTCATATCTCGATGTTTTTGGGGTTAAATAAACGGGCTCGCCACCGGTCATCCTGCCGCAAGCAGGCAGCAGCGGCCGCAACGGTTGCAAAACTAATAAAAAAATTTGATTATCAGGACTTTAACCTCCATTTTTTTAGTTTATCCCCCACCCCAGATCCCGTGCCTGCCGGCAAGCTGCCGCGAAGCAATGGCAGACCGCCTGTAAGACGGCAAGGCACAGACGGCATAACACACTGACAATCAACGCGTTGCAAAAGGGCATCTTTCAGGCTGCAAAAGACGGTCTTTCAGCGTGCAAAAGGTGCTCTTTCGGAGGCTAAAAGGCCACCTTTTGGAAAACGCCCTGCAAGCAGGCATAAGTCAAAACATCACACATAATCATAAAAAAAGAAAATAATTCGGTTTTTATTCGTTTATTTATGCACTTTTACCTACCTTTGTTGAGATTTTTTTGAAGATGTTATAAAACAAGAAGTTTTTTTATTAGATGAACGTAATTACGAAAACAGTTTCACTGCCTGATGGCAGAACCATCAGCATTGAAACCGGGAAAGTGGCAAAGCAGGCCGACGGCTCTTGTATGCTCCGTATGGGCAACACCGTCCTTCTGGCCACTGTTTGTGCCGCAAAAGATGCAGTTCCCGGAACAGATTTTATGCCTTTGCAGGTTGAGTACAGAGAACAGTATGCCGCAGCCGGACGCTTCCCGGGCGGATTCACCAAGCGCGAAGGCAAAGCAACCGATAACGAAATCCTTACATGCCGTTTGGTAGACCGTGCGTTGCGCCCCCTCTTCCCGTCAGACTTCCATGCAGAGGTTTACGTTAATGTAATTCTTTTCTCTGCCGACGGTGTCGACCAGCCCGACGCACTGGCAGGCTTCGCAGCCTCATGTGCCCTGGCATGCTCAGATATTCCGTTTGAATGTCCTATCTCTGAAGTGCGCGTAGCACGCATCAACGGCGAATACGTTATTGATCCGACATTCGAGCAGATGAAAAACGCCGACATGGACATCATGGTTGGTGCCTCTAAGGAGAACATCATGATGGTTGAAGGCGAGATGAACGAGGTTTCAGAGCAAGACCTGCTCGGAGCCCTCAAGGCAGCTCAGGAGGCTATACGCCCGATGTGCGTTCTGCAGGAGGAGCTCATGAAGGAACTCGGCACCGACGTGAAGCGCGAATACTGCCACGAGGTGAACGACGAGGAGCTGCGCGAACAGCTCAGAAAAGAGACCTACGACAAGTGCTACGCCATAGCTGAAGCCGGCGACCACGACAAGAAGGCACGCGAAGAGGCCTTCGACAAGATCAAGACCGACTTTGCAGAGGCTTATGCCGCAGCACACACCGAGCTGACAGAAGACGAGCTCGAGGAGAAGAACGCTCTCATCGACCGCTACTACCACGACGTTGAGCGCGACGCAATGCGCCGCTGCATCCTCGACGAGGGCAAGCGTCTCGACGGCCGTACAACCGAGGAGATACGCCCGATATGGTGCGAGGTGAGCCCGCTGCCAATGCCTCACGGAAGCTCTATCTTCACACGTGGCGAGACTCAGAGCCTCACTACATGTACTCTCGGAACAAAACTCGACGAGAAGATGGTTGACGACGTGCTCAACAAGAGCTACCAGCGCTTCCTTCTCCACTATAACTTCCCGCCGTTCTGTACGGGCGAGGCTAAGGCTCAGAGAGGCGTAGGACGCCGCGAGATAGGCCACGGCCACCTGGCATGGCGTGCGCTCAAGGGCCAGATTCCTGAGGAATTCCCCTACACAGTACGTCTGGTATCTCAGATTCTTGAGAGCAACGGCTCTTCTTCAATGGCTACAGTATGCGCAGGCACACTGGCATTGATGGACGCCGGCGTTCCGATGAAGAAGCCCGTGAGCGGTATCGCAATGGGTCTTATCAAGAACCCGGGCGAAGACAAGTATGCCGTGCTGAGCGACATCCTCGGCGATGAGGACCACCTGGGCGACATGGACTTCAAGACAACCGGTACGAAAGACGGTCTGACAGCAACACAGATGGATATCAAGTGCGACGGACTGAGCTTCGAGATCCTCGAAAAGGCTCTTATGCAGGCTAAGCGCGGACGCGAATACATCCTCGGCAAGCTGACCGACACTATAGCAGAACCGCGCGCCGAACTGAAGCCGCAGGTACCGCGCATAGAGGCATTCGACATTCCGAAGGAGTTCATCGGAGCCGTAATAGGCCCGGGCGGAAAGATCATACAGCAGATTCAGGAAGAGTCTGGAGCCGTTATCACCATCGACGAAATCGACGGAAAGGGCAAAGTGCAGGTAAGTGCGCCTAACAAGGAGAGCATCACTGCAGCCATCTCTAAGATAAAGGCCATCGTGGCAATACCCGAAGTAGGCGAGGTTTACGACGGAACAATACGCTCTGTAATGCCTTACGGATGCTTCGTTGAAATCATGCCGGGCAAGGACGGACTGCTGCACATCTCTGAAATAGACTGGAAGCGCCTCGAGACTGTTGAGGAAGCCGGACTGAAAGAGGGCGACAAGATCACCGTCAAGCTGATGGACATCGACCAGAAGACAGGCAAGTATAAGCTTTCTCACCGCGTGCTGATACCGAAACCCGAAGGATATGTTGAGCGCGAGCGCCGCCCGAGACCCGAGCGCCGTCAGAGACCGGAGCGCGGAGAGCGCCAGAACAACCGCGAACAGCGCCGTTTTGAGCACCGCAGCAACAACAACGACTTCCACGATCCTTTGGCACCGAGAGAGCCCAAAGACTTCAACGACAGTCTTGACCACAACAACGACTAATTGAGATTATCTCATTAAGACTATAATTAATGGCGGCAACTTTCACATTGCCGCCATTTTTATTATCATCTGCATAGGCTGACAGAGGCTCGGAGACATGGCCGAAACGCGCTGCACGGCAGCATAAACCGTCGCATAAAGGCCTAATAGCTACGCCCCGGTCATGTATGACAGACGCGCCGGCAGGCAGCAAGCACTAACCGGGCGTTAGAGATTTTCACATTCAGGCATCAAGCAAGCTATTGTTCTTACAATCAGCCGCATGGCATACGGCCTGATATTTTCTATAAAAGCAGCTATTATCAGGCAAGAAGAAAGCATGTATTTCTAACGGCGGTTTGGGTTAAATAAGCAGCAAAGGCTGCCTGAAAGCATAAAATACATTAACGAGATAAACCTTCACCGATAAATACGTCTATATAAATAAAACGGGAAATCATTTAAAGCTTAACATTATGAAGATACTTACAGCAATCCTTACACTCATCCTTACATTGGCAGCAGGCTCTGTTTCGTTCGCTCAGTGCCCGCAATCCGGCTGCTGCGGTACACATCACTGCAACGCCTGCGACAACGGCTCACACGCAAAAAGAAGGCATCATAACAGCAACAACGACTATCTTGTAAGCAACTTCAAGGTGTATTACCGCGGTCAGGTGGTTGAAGGTGCCACGGCATCAAGCTTCAGCGTCATCGGCGAAGGCTACGCCAAAGACAACTTCAGGGTGTTCTACAAGGGACAAAAGATAGACGGCGCAACGGCGTCGAGCTTCACCCTGCTCGGCTGCGGATATGCCAAAGACAGCTTCAAGGTGTTCTACAAGGGGCAGAAAATGGACGGAGCAACAGCGTCGAGCTTCACCCTGCTCGGCGAAGGATATACAAAAGACAACTTCAGAGTGTTCTACAAGGGACAGAAAATCGACGATGCCACGGCGTCGAGCTTCACCCTGCTTGGCCGCGGATATGCCAAAGACAGTTTCAGAGTGTTCTACAAAGGGAAGAAAATTGACGGGGCTACGGCGTCAAGTTTCGTCGTTCTCGACAACGGATACGCCAAAGACAATTTCAATACGTATTATAAGGGGAATAAGATATAGCCTTGCTAAAAGGGCATCAATACAACGACGCGCGACCGAAAAGAGACCATACAGCAAAGGCCGGCCGCAAAGTCAGCAACGAAACGTTTATTTCTCGCAAACCGCCCATTATCATTCTGCATGATTGCCGCTCTATAAAGGGCCTCTCGCCGCATGCTTTTCAGCATTTATAACAGACGGAGTCAAGATAAAGACAGACGGCAGGGCGACAACAGATGACTGTCAGACGGATGAAGACATCAGTCTGATTGCAGCATTGAAAGATATACGATGTAATGACAGATTTTGGTAAAAACAACTGGAGCCGTTATCTCTTGTCAGATAACGGCTCCTTTTCTTTACGTTAGTATGTTATGAAAAATTTGAGAGAATTGAAACTTCACAGTTTCGTTTTTTTGTTTTACTAAACATGATTTATTGAGAAAGCATCGAAATATGTCTTACTTTAAGATGGTGGTTGCGGCCGAAGCCTGCTTCATCGAGTCTTTCGTTGGCGGGTCTCGCATAGCCACCGAAGGGCCAGTTTGAGTTTTCTGGAAGCCTGCCACAGCCGGTTCGGGCTGTCCGCCTTCGTTGAACATCACCTGAGCCACGTTGCCCAGTGCAAGGACTATAGCCACCGATGCGGCTGCCTTGAGCAGCGGCATGAATCGCTGTCTGAGGCTTATCGTTACGGCCTTCACGGGTTCCGGCTCGTCGACCATAGCCAGCATCTTGGCGTCGAAGTCGCTTCCGAGCACGTCGGTCTCCTTCTCCTCGTGCTCATAGCAGAACAAGGCTCTGTACTGGCGAAGGCTCTCCGGCACGTCTTTCTGTCTGAAGAACGTGCGCAGGATGTGCTCCTCCTCGAGGCTTGTCTCGCACTTCCAGTAGCGTTCCAATAGCTGTTCTATGTATTTATAGTCCATATCCTTCATATTCTTTATATTTTTGTTTAACCGCCTGGCGGGCTCTGAAGATGTTAACCTTCACTTGCTCCTCGCTCAGACCGAGAACAGTGGCAATCTCTTTATAGCTTTTCCCCTCGAAGTCGCGCAGCTGCATGCAGCTTCTTTGCTTCTCGGGCAGGCTGTCAACGATGCGTTTCACCAGTTCGACGCGGTCTTTCTGTATCATCCTTTCATAAGGATCAGAGGCCGTATCGGCCGAGCCTATCTCCTCATCGCCTATCGGTTGGCTGTCGTTTCCGGCCCTTTTCATTCTGTCGAGCGACAAGTTGCGGCATATCGTAAGGCTGAAAGCCTCTATCGAGTCAACGTTCTGCAAGCTGTCGCGCCTGTTCCAGACCTTCATCAGCGTGTCCTGTACGATGTCTTCAGCCTCCTCTTTGTTGAGCGTTATGCGCAAGGCGAGGCGGTAGAGCACGTTCTTCAACGGCAAAACATCGTTACGGAAACTGATATTTTTCATCTGCTCTCTATTTAAATGACGATTCAACAGACCGAAAGTTACAAACTGATGCGGTCTTTTTTCTATTTTAACGTTTATTTGCTATTAAGAGACTGCAGTCTCTGCCGGGCGGTATGTGCCCGCTGACTGCCTTGTTGTGCGCAATGCCCTGCTGCCGGTGCTGTTGCCGGGCGCATCCGGACATAATTCAATGTCTCGCAAATCATAGCATGACTTTATGCTAAGTGTTGCTCTGTTTCTCTCAAAATCTTCTTTATCAGCAGTGCTGACTGCATGCCCTACTCCGTTATCATCGTGCCGTGACGGCCGTCAATGGCGGTGGCAAGGGTGATGTTGACGCGCGAAACTCCGGCACTTATGGCTTCAAAGGCATTCTCGAGCTTGGGCAGCATGCCTCCTGCCACGGTGCCGTCGACCACATAACGCTCAAAGTCGGCACGGGTTATGAGCGGTATCACGCTGTCTTCGTCGTCGGGATTGCTGAGCACTCCCTTCTTCTCGAAGCTGAAGATGAGCGTTACGTCGTAATGTTCTGCCAGCGCCTTTGCCGTCTCTGCGGCTATGGTGTCGGCATTGGTGTTTAGTATGTTGCCGTTGCCGTCGTGCGTCAAGGGCGCCATCACGGGCGTTATTCCTGCCTCTATGAGCGTGCGGAGCTTATGTCCGTCCACATGGTCCACATCGCCTACAAAGCCATAATCGACGTCCTTAACGGGGCGCTTGTGAGAGCGTATCACGTCGATGTCGGCACCTGTAAGTCCGATGGCGTCAACGCCGTTGGCCTGAAGACGCGCAACGAGGTTCTTGTTGCCCAGTCCGCCGTAGACCATCGTAACCACTTCGAGCATGTCGCGGTCGGTTATGCGGCGACCGTTGACCATCTTGCTCTCTATGCCGAGGCGTGAGGCAACGGCCGTGGCGCGGCGACCGCCGCCATGAACGAGCACCTTGCGGCCCTCAATGGCGCTGAAGTCGCTGAGCAGACGGCTAAGGCGAGCCTCGTCTTCAACAACGGCTCCGCCTACTTTCACTACTGTTATCTTCTCTTTCATCATATTATCTTACAGCAATGGCGCATCCTACTGCACGGCATGTGAGCGTCTGCGCCTGTAATAAAAACAAGAGCCGACACCATGGCATCGGCTCTCTGCTCTGTTATTTTATTCGAGGTAAGTGTATCCGTAGAGTCCTGAGCGATAGTTAGACAGGAACTCCTTGCCCTCCTCGAGCGAAATCTTGCCTTGCTTGACGCTCTTTGTAACCCATACTTCAAGCTGCCTTACCAGTTTCTTCGGGTTGTACTGAACGTAGTTGAGCACTTCCTCAACGGTCTCGCCGTCAAATATCTGGTCGATGTGATAGCGTCCGTCCTTCACCGTTATGTGTGCGGCGTTGGTGTCGCCGAACAGGTTGTGCATGTCGCCGAGTATCTCCTGATAAGCTCCCACGAGGAACACGCCGAGATAATAAGGCTCGTTCTTGCGCAGGGTGTGTACCGGAAGAATGTGCGAGATGTTGCGGTTGGTGACGAAGTTGGTTATCTTTCCGTCGCTGTCGCAGGTGATGTCCTGCAGCGTTGCGCTGCGTGTGGGGCGCTCATTGAGCCTCTGCAGCGGCACAATCGGGAACAGCTGGTCTACTGCCCAGGCGTCGGGCAACGACTGGAAGAGCGAGAAGTTGCAGAAGTACTTGTCGGCAAGTATCTTGTCGAGGTTCTTCAGTTCCTCAGGCGTATGCTTCAAGCTCTTTGCCAGAGAGTTGATTTCGCGGCACACGCTCCAGTACATACGCTCTATCTCGGCGCGTGTCTGAAGGTCTACTATGCCGTGACTGAACAGGTCGAGCGCCTCGTCGCGTATCTGCTCGGCGTCGTGCCAGTCTTCAAGCATGGTGCGCGGGTTAAGGTTGTCCCATATATCATATAGGTCCTTTACGAGCGGATGAGATGCCTCTCCCGGCTCAAACTCGTCGTCCATCTCCGGCAATGAAGCCGTCTCGAGCACGTCGATGACGAGCACTGAGTGGTGAGCCGACAGCGAGCGGCCGCTCTCTGTTATGATGTTAGGATGCTGTATGCCATTGCGGTTGGCAGCCTCAACGAATGTGTAGATACAGTCGTTGACATATTCCTGTATAGAGTAGTTGACGCTGCTCTCGCTGTTGGGCGAGCGTGTGCCGTCGTAGTCGACGCCAAGTCCGCCTCCGCAGTCAACGAAGTCAACGTTGTAGCCCATCTTGTGCAGCTGTATGTAGAACTGCCAAGCGTCTCTAAGGGCTGTCTGTATGCGGCGTATCTTTGTTATCTGGCTGCCGATGTGGAAGTGGATAAGGCGCAGACAGTCTTTCATCTCCTTCTTTTCGAGAATCTCGAGGGCCTTGAGCAGCTCAGAGCTTGTCAGTCCGAACTTGCTTGCGTCGCCGCCGCTCTCCTCCCACTTGCCGCTTCCTGACGAGGCAAGCTTGATGCGTATGCCGAGGTTAGGCCTTACGTTGAGCTTCTTGGCGGCCTTGGCTATAATCTCAAGTTCGTTGAGCTTCTCGACCACGATGAATATGCGCTTGCCCATCTTCTGTGCCAGCAGAGCCAGCTCTATGTAGCTCTGGTCCTTGTATCCGTTGCAGATTATGAGCGAGTCGCTCTGACACTGCACGGCTATGACGGCGTGGAGCTCGGGCTTGCTGCCTGCCTCGAGTCCGAGGTTGAACTTCCGTCCGTGGCTGATAATTTCCTCAACGACCGGCTGCATCTGGTTAACCTTGATGGGATATATAATGAAGTTTTCTCCTGTAAACCCGTATTCGTCTGAAGCTTTTTTAAAGCAGCTCCATGTCTTCTCGATTCTGTTGTCGAGAATGTCGGGAAAACGCAGCAGCACTGGCGGTGTGATGTCGCGCAGCGAGAGTTCGTCCATGACGTCGTGAAGGTCAATCTGTGTGTCGTCCTTGCACGGAGTGACATACACGTCGCCTTTTTCGTTAATACCAAAATAGGATGTTCCCCAACCGCTCATGTTATAGAGCTCGTTAGAGTCTTCAATGGTCCATTTTTTCATCAGGGCTGTAAAATTTAAATATTAAGCAATGTCCGTAGATTAGTTACGGATGTTTGTATTTTATCATAACTGTCAAGCACCTCGACGCTGAACACGTGTCGGGCCTGTGTATAGTACTGTTCGCGGGCGGCAAGCTGGCAGGTGATGAAGTCGCGCAGCTCTTCGGGAGTCTTGCCCTTAAGGAGCGGGCGCTCCGTCTTGCCCATCTTGAGGTGTGCGCTGAGCACTTCGGGAGAGGCTTTCAGATAGACTGTGTCGCCCTGCGCGTTCATATACTGCATGTTGTCGTAGAAACAGGGCGTGCCTCCGCCGCAGCTTATCACTACGTCCTCAAACTCGGCCACCTCATGGAGCATGTTGCGCTCTATCGTCCTGAAGCCTTCCTCGCCGCGCTCGGCAAATATCTGTGCCACCGTCTTGTGCATGCGGCCCTCGATATACCAGTCGAGGTCGTAGAACTGCAGGCCGAGGTCTTTGGCCAGCACCTTGCCCAGGGTGGTCTTGCCGGCACCCATATATCCAATGATAAGGATTCTTGTCATCGGCGTTATTTCTTCTTTGATGTGTTTATGATTTCCATACATTCCTCGAGCGACAGCTC
>OGKF01000591.1_pt1 | contig 19615 bp, 19 predicted proteins | sample 1572391 | NCBI WGS metagenome assembly OGKF01 (sample SAMEA2582095, study PRJEB24529) | metagenome | biome: Human gut stool | place: China | collected 2011
CTGGTACGAGGTACATGGAATGGGCGTGGCATTGGGCATGAGGGAGAACCTGTCCTACCACATGGCCCGCCATTCGTTCGGAACCCTGATGCTGTCCTCCGGCATCCCGATAGAGAGCATCGCCAAGATGATGGGCCATACGAACATCAACAGTACGCAGGTCTATGCATAGGTTACCGACCAGAAGATATCCGGTGACATGGACCGGCTGATGAAAAGAAGACAGAAAGGGAGTACGGTCCCCCTAACGGAAATATCCGAATAATGAAATGCCAGCCGAAACCGATGTTTAATGGTTCCGGCCGGCATTCTTGAGTATTGAACGTCCGATTATATCAGGGCCTCATGATAATTATCTTCCAGGAGTTTCTCAATGTCGGATACCTTATACAAAATTTTTCCACCTAGCCGGATATAAGAAATACGCCCCTGGTCCCTATAATCCTGCAGGCATCTGCGGCTGATTTTTAACAGGTCCGACAATTCCTTGTCAGAGAGAAAACGCTCACCGTTAAACAGGGGGCGGTTATCCTCCGCAAGCCTTTCCAGCTTCGTCTGAATGTTATCCAGCAGGCCAAAGAATCGGCGGACACTGCACGTCTCTTTGCTAATAATTCCTTCCATGTTGCATCCAATTAATTATTCATTCTTTCTTTTTTCTCTCACCGCCTTTTCCTTGCGTTTCATGGCGACATAGGCCATCAGCTTTTCTACGTCCTCCGGCCTGTAATAGATTTTCCGCTGGATTTGGGTGAATGCCAGCCGTCCGGTATCCCGGAGAGTCTGCAGGGTACGTGGAGAGATGTCAAGACGCAGGCAGACATCCTGGTTGTCCATTCACTCTTCCGGTTTCTTTTCCCTGTTCTTTTCATACAAGCGGTCCGCCTGTGCGGACAGGCTCTCAGTCCGAGCCAGCATCTCCTCAAAGATTCCGGCTTCAATGTAATATACTTCCATTTTTCTTGTTTTTATTTAAAATAGCTTCCTTTTAGAAACTCAAATTATTGAAATACAGTTCAAAATACTTTCCAAATGCACTTCCGGATGGGAGTCGTGATTTCCGACTCCCCCTCCAGAGCTGTTTTAAGGAGGACTTCCCGTCATATTACGGCTGTAACAGTTTGTAATCTCGTCCTGTGATCTTCTTTATCATGCCGGCGTTTTCTTTGATATGTTCAACCAGTATGCGGCTTATAACACCGGAAACAGTAAAATCCTTACGTCTGACTGCCCAGACAATGTCTGAGATACATTCGTACACCTGTGCATCAATATGCAGGGGCTTGCGCCGGTTGGATGAAAAATTGTTCAGGAGGGCTTCAATGTATTTTTTTACCTCTTCATCCGTTATCGTCTTTTTACTCTCCGGCCGGGATGAAGATTCCTTGTGGGGTACCACCTCTTCCAGATCCCCGGAAATGCAGCTCAAATATGAGCCTTTGGCGGCAACTATATCCAGTATCTCCTTCTCGTTGATATGATACGGATTTGGTTTTTTCCTTTCAATGCTGTCCATAACTATGATTTATACATTAATTCCATGTGACAATTGGGCGTTTTGTAAGGCGGACGTTCCCGATGACGGATTATCGTCCTACGCCGCAAAGAAAAAAAGAATAAACGTGGGAAAGGGTACCTTGTCAGCTATAGTCATATATAGACATGAATAGTCAATACCGGCAAAAGACATGACAAACGGCTGTCCGGCGGGAGGTCTGGATTCTCCCCGACGTTGCCGGGATTGTGATATATCAGGTCATGGAGATATTGGCAGACTGCATTATCGGGATAATGACATACCAAGTTACGGATATTGTGATAGATTATGTCGTTGGAGTGTGGAAGTTGCCATAGGGAGGCTCTTTCAGCAAACGGAAGTACGGAAGGTACAGATATTATTGCAGCCATCATCAACAAAGACCGGAACATCACATTGGGAGAACGGTGCTTATCTGCGATATGATTATCATTTCCTCCAGTCATTTTGTATTGAAAGACCGGGAAAAAGTGGTGACGGGTTTGTAACTCTTTATATTTGTAGCTTTGCTATCGACCAGGGCAATGAATAGTACCCGACAATCCAGTTCTTTATCATATCCAATAAATGAAGAAATAGGGCGGCATATCAACGAATACCCACACCGGGGAGTGACGATTATCAATACAACCGGCTTTTATACAGGACGAGAAGTAAAGATGATGTTTATATTAGCCGGGAAGAGGGAAGCGCCGGTCAGCTTCCGGCTGATAAAAAATATAGACACGGAGGCTTTTGTTTCACAAAGTGCCGTTATAGGAGTTTATGGAGAAGGATTCGATCATATCAAAGTAGAATAAGAAAGAAATAAAAAATGATAATGATCATCATGAAAAGCGGCATCTGCCGTGCTTTTGTTCCCGACACAGGATGCGGTGTGACGCAATGGTTCGCATTCGGCGGTGAAATGGCCGCAAGCATGTCATGCTACTATGGACAGACCGCATCAACGATAGAGATAGAAGCGGAAACGGACTGTGAGATGTTTATCGTGGACAAACCGACTTTGGAAAACCTATGTTCCACACAAATAATCCTAAGAAACAATTTGTAAAATTCGAAACAGAAAAGTATGAAGACAATCATTGCAGAGAAATTATCATAACTTGTGATAATTTTTCGGCCAAAATACTACCCGCAGGGCTGGAGATTTTTTCCGAAAACAGGAGGCTTGACCTTGCTTTCCCGTCCAATCCCGGAGTTACCTTTGCGCCCAGAACGAAAATGACTGCCTGATGCGGCCCACTGAAAGGCGCGAAAATGGAGGTAAACGGAAGTGGAGGCAGATTAGACAGGAAAACTTCAAAAGAGAAATCCGTGAAAAAGACATCCCCAACAGAAAAGAACATAGCCGGTAGCGTGAAACCGAGCAAACCATCGGCAAGGAAGTATGTTTTTATCTGTTTGGCCAAACGTGTTTGGTCGGATGGATAAAATCATTCTTCCCGGTTTGTCTGCCGTGAGTGACGGCTTGTTCCATTTATGGAATGTGCGGTCATACACGGCTTTCCGCTTCCGGCTCAAAAGGACAACGAAAAAAGAAAAATCGTCAAAACCCCGTAAAAGCACCTCTTTGGCATAAGCACAAAAGAAAGGGGCCTTGTCTCATCAGTCTAAACTATTGTTTAGGCGTGAGGCAAAGCCCTTTTCTCCGCTTATGCGGCAGTCGGCACACGTTCGTTCAAAATCTTTTTGGGCGATGGTGTGCTGACGGATAAAATCGCTTTTACGGAAAAACTTGTGTGAGAAGAAAAAATCAGGAGATTCATTTCTAAATCTCCCGTTTTATTGTTACTTTTGCATACGAAGAGTTCTTTGAAGGTTACGCAACGCACAGAAGAATAATGCAGTAGATAACTAACTAATTCGTAACCTATTACTATTATGAGCGATTACCCAATGCTCATTTCCAATAAATTACACTCTTTTCGTAACTTCCTTCTACAAATATACAACATAAAAATGCGTTTGTCAAGTCCTTTTCATTACTGACTGCATACTTGATGTAGAAAAAGAAACGCTTAGCGTACAAAAACACAGTTTTTTCTATCAGTATCACTTGATAAATCCGAGGATAAACTGATAGCAAAAGTAACCGCAGACAACAAACTTCAACAAAGTGCCCAGTATAAATCCGATTAATGAGCCTACTCCTGATTTGAGTGCTTGCGAGAACTCTTTATTGCCAAGCAATTCACCAATCACTGCTCCCAGAAACGGACCGAGAATAACACCCCAAGGCAAGAAAAGAAGTCCGACAAGGGTCCCGATTATACATCCCCAATTTCCCCATTTACTGCCACCGCTATACTTACTTCCAAGCATCGGAGTAAAGTAGTCCAGCACCTGCACCACGGCTACAATCAACAGCCAGATTATCAACTGTGTCGAAGTATAGTGTACCTTATCTGTAAAATGAAGAAATACCAGTCCCAAATATGCTATGGGAGGACCGGGGAGGAACGGAAGCACACAGCCGGCCAACCCGGCTATCATGCAGAGGGCGCTTACTATAATCAGAATAACATCCAGCATAACCTATCTTAGTTTAATATATGCACAAAAATACGGTATCTTTCAATATATACAAGGACACATCAAAACTTTATATCATCCTTGTTATCTTCATTTACCCACCCCTCCCATTCAACCGGAAAGTTTGAAGAAAAACTCTTTTAACTTACCGTAACAAAGAAATAGTACTAACTTTGTACGTCTAAAGATTGAAAGCAAGCGGTAAATACTATCAATAAAAGACTTAATAGAATATGTTTCCCTTTCATCTTGTTTAATTTTTCTTGTTAACAAGCTCCTTTTTCTTTATCTCAAAACGTTTAATCAACGGTTCTTCATGCGCCTCATTCATCTTTGCTCTCATTTGAGAAATAATTTCCGGATGATCGGCAGCTACATCCTGCTGTTCTCTCGGATCTGTCTCCAAGTTGAATAACATCATTTTATCTTCTCCTTCTTTTCGGATATTTAAAATCAACCCTTTCCATTTTCCCATACGTATCGCTTTAGAACCTCCTCCCTCAGGATATTCCCAATATAAATATTCATGCTTAGGCTGTTCTTTGCCCAACAATTCGGGTACAAAACTAATGCCATCCGTACGAACCGATTCAGTATATCCAGCGAGTTCGCAGACAGTAGGCATAATATCCCATGAAGCACAAATATGATCACTGACACTCCCTGGCCTGATATGTCCTTCCCAGCATGCTATGAACGGAACTCGAATTCCACCTTCCCGAATAGAAGCTTTTCCCCACGGATATTCCGACTTAAACGGCTTGGCACTATCGAACCACGGCGAATCACTTCCGCCATTAAATGTAGGCCCGTTATCACTGGTAAAAATTATGATCGTATTTTCATAGATACCCAACTCTTTCAATTTCGCTACGAGTCCGCCAATTTGTTCATCCCAATAGCTAATCATCGCAGCGTAAGTAGCACGAGGATAACGACAGGGGAAATATCCCTTATTACCTAAATAGGGTTCTTCGTCACCAAATTTCTCTACATAATGTTTGACCCAGCGTTCTGGAGCCTGCAATGGTACGTGCGGAAGCGGTGTGGTCCATGCCAAAAAGAAAGGTTTATCTTTACTTTCTTCGACAAATTTCAGAATCTCATCATACATAAGATCACAGCTATATATTTTTTGAGTATATTTAGCATAACTTTTTTCATCAAGCGGATCGGCATCTTCGTCAAGTTTAGTACCGGGAATCAGCAATTTATTATCTGTCAGATATTCACGCCGTTCATTCCTGTAAAGAAATGGAGGATAATAAGTATGGGCCTGGCGCTGACAATTATATCCATAAAAAAAATCAAATCCCATCTTGTTGGGAGTACCTTCCGAACCGGGGTAACCCAATCCCCATTTGCCGACAATTCCCGTACGGTATCCGATTTGCTGTAACAAATGCGGAAAAGTGACCGTCCCTTCCAACAACGGGCGTTGTCCTTCCAAGCTAGAGTCTGCCAGCATGGCTTCATGACTCCACACATTCCCCCGACTTCCCATCTCATCATTACCACGGATATAAGCATGTCCGCTATGAAGTCCAGTAAAAGTAATGCAGCGGGAAGGGGCTGATACGGCAGTCCCAGCATAATTCTGCGTAAAACGCATCCCATTCGCGGCCAAAAGATCAATATTGGGGGTCTCTATTTTTTCCTGCCCATAACATCCTAACTCCGCATATCCCAAATCATCCGCCAATATGTAGATAATATTAGGTCGGGTAACTTTTTCCTGTTTCTGGCAAGCGGTCAAAGCCAGACTTCCTCCTACTAAAGGAAAGAAAAATGTTTGAATTCTTTTTACATTCATAATGTACTGATTAATTAAGTATTTTATTTAAGTTCTTTTTTGTAATCAACGATTGCCTCCAGACGGACCGGTCCGGGAAACGTAACTTCTATCCGCGCCGGAGGAAGTCGGATTTTTTTATCACGGAAAATGATAATACCTATCTGATCACGTGACAATTGGATTCCACACTGTTTCATAAACGGAAACAAATCCTGCCCAACTGCAATAGACATATCTTCTACCATCTCCTCCCACGTAAGCTTATATTGCGGAGTCTCCTGCCAACGTGTATGCTGGATCCATTTCCAACGTGTATACCAAGTCGGACCATACGTATCATCAAGCCTTTGCCAAATATACCATGTTTTATTCCAGTCTTTAGTTTTTCCGAACCGTTCGCGAAGCGCTTCATTTTCATAATACTTTGTAAAGTCTATGTCTTTAAAATAGGCTTCTTTGAAAACTTTGTCACAATATCGGTTAGGTTTCGACAATAAATCCGAATTATACATAGCATTTATTTTCCCCTGGAACCATCCTGCATGTGCCTCTCCCGAATTTGGAATAGGAGGCACCCCTGCCGTTTCTCCTTTATCATTGACAGGACCTTTCATCGTATGCGCCAATTCATGGGCGTAAATAGATATAATGCCATCCGGATTCAAGCTGATTATTCCATTTTCTTTAGGCTTGAAAGCATTTACTGCCCAACCGCCGCCATTGCCAGCACACAATAAAAGATACATTGGTTCCGAAGTTGGCTTCGAGGGATACCATTCGTATATTTGTCGGGTAATTTTAGGAAATTCAGCAGTAATGACATTCAGTAACGGTATTATTTGATTTTCGGCATAATAGACCACTATTCCATCCGCGTTTACTTCTTTTTCCGGATAGATATCTCCGCCTCCACCAGTTCTGGCGGGAAAGAATCCTCCTACAGGCTGTTGCTCCCGACAAAGCCACTCCAAAGTATTTGCCACAAGTTCGTTAATGACCTTGTTGGCTGGAAGTTCTGCGTCTTTTCCGGTATAGTCAAATCGCGATGCATTTCCAAATACAATGACACGTCCCCTTCCGAAGACACGCCTCATTTGTACCGATTTTCCTTCATACCGTTCATCAACTGTCCATGAGTCTGTTGGTACAAAAGAGGTTGCTTTTAAGTTTCCTTCCTGCACATTGGCGCCTAGTTCCGTGTCAAAAACTTTCAAGAGTGTATTCAAGCTCCAGTCCTGCTTCCTATCTTCGGAAACAGGATGAGCCATAATGACTAATCCCCCTCCTTTTTCTACAAATGCTTTAAGGGAAGCTATCTCTCGTCCGGTATAAGGTTGTGCTCCAGGAATAGTCTGGTCTGTGACAACCACGTTATACTTGAGATTAGGACACCAGGCAAAAGGACGTATGCCGTTTTTCAGATCGTATGGGACACGCCTGCGGCTAACTCCTTCGTCCGAAAGCACACTGTTTAGTGCCGCATGACTGGCATGCGCTCTATACCCCAACTTATGCAAACGGGGAGGAAGCTGCCACATGGTAGCAAAATCACATTGATGAGCCACGTCCAACAAAACATTATATCCATTGTCATTTTTTAGATTAAGCGGAATCTTCGGACTATGTTCATAATATGCTAACGGAAGTGTTTTCCCAGTATGCCAATACTGGGTAATGTCCAGTCCGGTCATATCTTGCGAGTAGGCTATAAAGCAAGTTACAAACCAAAGAATAAAATGTAATAGTATTCTTTTCATTATATTTAGTGTTGAGATTGTTCTTAATAATAATTATCCTTATTCTACTATTTAAAATTTCAGAATTTTGTTTTCTTACCCGTACTCTCCTTCAAAGCTTCAAACTCGTCTGTCAGTTCTTTTACTTTATCGGGATACTTCTCTGCCACATTATGTTGTTGTCCGATATCTTCTTTCAAGTTATAAAGCAGACAATGGGGATGATTGCGATAAGGCGGAATCAAAGCCCAATCTCCTTTTCTGTATGCGTAATTAAACATACCTTCAATGACCAACGCTTCGCGCCCTTTCTTACTTTTGCCCAAAAACGCCTTCAGAGTACTTCGACTATCCAGTTTATCCGGATAAGTCACTCCCAACAGTTTCGCAAACGAAGCTAGCAAATCCATCTGACAAACAAATGCATCGGACACCTGAGGTTTGACAACGGCCGGCCAGCGCAACATAAACGGAATACGTACTCCACCATCATACATCGTTGTTTTCCATCCCCGTAAGGGACCGGCCGGACGATGTTCACCAACCAGTTCTACTGCTCGATCTTTATATCCGTCGTCCAGTACCGGCCCATTATCACTTGTCAATACAACAATTGTATTTTCCGTCAAGCCTAACGCATCCAATGTATTTAAGAATTCATCCACACACCAATCTGCTTCTAGAATTACATCTCCCCTAGGTCCCATCCCCGACTTTCCAGCAAAACGTTCATTAGGAACTCTGGGCACGTGTGGCTGATGCAATCCATAATAAAGAAAGAAAGGACGGTCTTTATTGTCAACAACAAACTGTTTTGCTTTTTGTAGAAACAGTTCGGCCATGTCTTCATCACGCCATTGAGCAGCCTTTCCACCTTTTTGAAAGCCGATACGAGATACACCGTTCACTATCGAACCAGCATGTCCTACACTAGGATGCATCTGAAGTAATTCCGGATTATCTTTCCCCGTCGGCTCACCCGGAAAGTTTTTCCGATAATCAACAAAAAGCGGATCATCCGATTCAAGCCCTACCACCTTATTGTTTTCCAAATACACACAAGGTACTCTGTCATTTGTAGCCGCCTGAATAAAAGAATAATCATATCCTATTTCCGAAGCTCCCGGAAAGACCCTTTTATTCCAATCCACATTGCCGTCGCCCAAGCCAATATGCCATTTTCCGACAGAGCCTGTAATGTATCCGGCCTGCTTCATCACTTTGGGTAGTGTGATCGCTTCCGTATCAATAATAAGTGCAGCATTTCCCGGTAGTATCTTCGCGGCAGGATTGGTCCAAGGATATCTGCCTGTCATTACAGAATAGCGGCTGGGAGTAGAAGTTGCGGCAGTACAAAAACCCTGAGTAAAACGAATCCCTTCACCGGCAAGACGGTCCATCCCGGGAGTAAGTATTCCGGTAGCTCCATAACAACTCAAATCTCCATAACCCAAATCATCCGCTACGATCAATACAATATTAGGACGTTTTTTGTCAGTATCCAACTTGACTTCCGGATTTTCATAAGCTGACACAGTCGTCACTCCTGTTGCACCAGCCATTAAACACAATAAATATTTCATCTTATTTGATTAAATAGTTACTTTGAGTAGTTCAGAAATTAGTCTTAAATTTCTGAGTGTCAAAGCTCCATGTTTCTCCTTGATCACTTTTAATTTGAAGTCGATAATAATAGTTTGTATTGGGTTTCAAATTCTCTAACTTATAAAAAAGAGTTCCGTCAGAAGGAATCGAGATTTCCTGCACATTACTCCATTCTACAACACCTGCTCCTCCTTTGTTGCCTTTCACAAAGGTTAACCCATCTTTTGTATCCCAATATAAATAGGCTTTAGCATTAGTGCCTGTTTCCTTAATATTAAAATGAACTATTGCAGAACTGGAAGTAATTTCTGAACTCTCTATTCCAAGCATCTCAATGGTAGCTGGCAATTTCTCCAAATCCTTCATGTTTTCAGAAGAAAGATATTCAGGCATTTCTATATCAGATAAAATAGATATCGGCTCAGGACGCTTAGATAATAGAGTATTAAAACCTCCTGTCTGCATAAAGAATTTATTATCCTTTGTTTTGCCCCAATTCTTGTAGCTACTCTCATCGAGATTCCCCGTAGGAGACATAGTATTTATTGGATACCATTTACCATTACTATCTTTTAACCAACCTCGAAAATCTACCTGACGTAAAACATGATTACTACGTTCTTTTTCCGCGGCTCCAGGAACTTCGACAAAAGCACCAGTTGTCAAATAATTAATAATACCAGATTTATTATATTTCTTTCCACAGCCCAATAATTTCCATCGTTTTATAGTTGTATTCCAGTAATAACTATAATAGACATCGTATGGGATACCTGGTATTTTTTTTATAGCTAAAACCTGTGTAGTACCATGCATCTTTTCATAAGGATTTTCTCCACGAGCTTTTACTCCGGTACCCTCATGATTAAAACCGTCAATATAAAATCCTTCCCCAACAGCGATTAAATGACTAAACTTTTCTGATGCTGGCGGTTCCGCATTGGCAGCAAAACTCCATAATGAGAAATTTAAGCCACCAAACTGTTGATTCTGAGCATTCCAAGTAGAACCATAATAACCAAATGGAGAGGTTATGGGCTGATAGCAATCAATCCAAGGAGTGGCAATTGTATTCTCATGTACTGCCATAACAACTTCAGAAGGATCGGTATTATTTCTAAAACCACAATGGACAGCAAGAGGACGCCAACGTAATACTACGGCTTTTAACTTCTCCGCTGCTTTACCTGTTAGATTTACACCTTTTACATAGGCAATTTCTTGGTTTTGTTTAACAGAAGCTATTTTCATTCCTAATTGATAACGCCCCGGTTTATCTATTTGAAATATAACCGTATCTTGAGAAGAAAACTTTTCAAATCCACCTGTAGATTTTAATTTTAGCAATTGCTTTTGATTATCCAAAAGTAGTTCGATTTCAGACTCATGCTGCACTTCAGGCACTCCTAATATAGGAACAACCTTCAATTCCCCAGCATTTATAACATCTATTCCCCATACTAGTGTATCTGAAATATTTGACCATCCTTTCGTATATTTATAAAACTTGCCCTGATTTTCTTGTTCTCCATTTTTTCCAGATTCTATAACATTAGTCAACCGCCCTACAGGAGAGAAAAAGACTCTATTGACATCTATTTCAATTACTGAATTTTCTTTATCATCTTGCTTTATCTCTACATTTTCCGGAAATTCCGAGCTATTTTCAGAACAAGCATAAAAAACATTGCTAAAACATATTACTATAAGGAATATAAATTTTATCTTCATATACTCTTGATTTAAACGAGTCCACCACAAAAGTAGACTCGTAAATTATTTTATTTGTAATAAGGATTTTGTATCAATTGTGGCATTCGTTCGATTTCACTAAGCGGCACTGGCATCAGATAATGTTCCCTACTAAATGAATTTGTCAAGAAAGGATTGTTTTGTGGTTCCTTGAAGAACTCGATAATAGAAGTTCCTGCAATATTCCATCCTTTAAAATGTTCATTAAGAGCTTCCGCCTTTTTCCACCGCCGTAAATCCCAAAAACGTTGATTTTCAAGGTAAAACTCAATCTGCCTTTCCTGACGTACTATTTGTCGCAAGACTTCCTGATCATCTTTTTTCCCTTTCCAATCGGAAGTAGCATGTTCCAAAGATTCCTCTATAATCGGAATTCCTGCACGAACCCTGACTTTATCTATATAATTTCTTGCGATAGAATAATTAGCAGGATTGCCTGTTTCTATCAGTGCTTCGGCATAGTTCAAATATAGTTCTGCCAATCTGAAGACCGGAAAGGGATATTGTATCAATTTAGTAGTCAAACCCGGATGAGTAAACTTCTTATTCAAATATCCAGTGACGGAAAAATGAGTTGTCTGTCCGGTTTTCCAACCATGTGCACCTCCTGCAACCATCTTCAGTCCTCCAGGTACATAAGCCTTATTAAAAGCTAAATCAACAGCATTATATCGAGATATTTCATAATTACCATTCGCAAATCCAATCCATGAATAAAAACGAGGTTCACGATTCAAATGTAGTTTTATCGTCTGGTCGTTAGGACGATCGGCATACATATTCCCATCAAAGTTTTTCGGTAAATTAATTAACTCATAACGCTCTGAATAGCCATATTCTTCATCCTTATCAATAGGCAGACCGTTTTTGGTATAGAACAATTCAACCATTTGCAAAGTAGGGGCTGTTGAATTGGCCATGGCGAAAGGAGCCTGCTTGGTTTGTCTGACAGACGAGCGGATTTGCACATCATATAATGTTTCCGTTCTGTTATCCCCCATAATAACTTCACATAGATTGGCAGCATCCATAAAACAATACCTTACCCTGCGTTGAGCTTTACCACTTTCCGTGCTACTTGTAAAGCCCGGTTTTGCAGCCGTAGGTTCTCCTGCTTCAACATCACCATATAAATGATATACTTTTTCTGCTTCACGGATAGCGTCCAAAGTAACTTCTGCTGATTTTTCCCACTTTTTCACACTATACTCTTGAGAAATAAGATGCTTCCCATCCGCATCTACAAAGTCATTGTAAAATTCACTATTCCCGTTAAAAAGAGGAGAAGCCGCATAAAGATACATACGTGACCTTAACGCACGAGCAACGTGTTTTGTCGCTCTTCCAAAATTATTTGGAGTATGTGTATCAACCAATCCGGGCATAGCTTGCTCCAATGTTTCATCAATAAACTTTACAACATCATCATAACTACTTCTCGCAGGCATCTCTGAAAAATCACTTATGTCTGGATCAAATTTGTGCCTGATAATCGGAGAAGGTCCAAAAGCTTGTAATAAATGAAAATGATAATAAGCAATAAGGAATAATGCCTCTGATTTAAAAATCGTTCTTTCTTCCTCAATAGATACTGAAGCTTGATCTATTATATCTAAAAACTCATAACATTGACGTATCCCTACCATACACGTATTCCAAACTTCGCCTGCCAAAAGAGGTGCCGCCGGAGTATATTTACCAGCCGTCAGTACTCCACCATTTTCACCAGCTTTATAATATGAGGTTGTTTCTCCGCCTGTCAGACGATCTATGGGATTTACAGAAATAGTACTACCAATATTCGACATTCGCTTCTTAGGTAGATAGCTGTAGCATGAATACAAAAAACCTTCCGTACGGCTAGGAGTATTATAAGAATCTTCAATTTTTGCGCGTTCGTCAGGCATCACATCCAGATAATTACATGATGAGAACACCATGCTTACCATAACTATATATACAAAGATTATTGATTTCATAATTTTATATTTAATTGTTTATGGTCATTTGGAAACCAAAATTAATAGTGCGTTGAGTAGGATATTTCATTCCCGAACCACCTCCCATCTCGGGATCCCACAATTTAAAACTGGAAATAGTCAACAAGTTAGAACCACTGATATAAAACCGCATATTCTTTATGGTATATCCGATTTCCGCATTCTTCAATTTTAGAAATGAGGCATCACGCAACCAATAACTTGAATTTTGATTGTTATTCAGATTATCTTTTGAAGTTAACCGAGGATATTTGGCAAACTCATTGGGATTCGTAGTAGTCCAACAGTTTTCAGCAACAAAATCAAGAACTCCTCTCCGTGCCGTATTTGAATTTCCAACAAAAGGATGAAACCCACTCATCATCAATGACGTACGAGCCGCTCCTTGAAAGAAAAACGAGAAATCCAAATTCTTGAATTTAATAGAAGGGCCAAATCCATAGATGATTTCCGGCACCGTAGGGTATCCCATAGCTACACGGTCATTCGTATTTATCACGTTATCAGTGTTACCATTGACATCAGCGATATCTTTATATTTAATATCGCCCGGCATCAACGGGAAATTGGCAAATCCATGCGTTTTGTCATATGCGTCAAGCATCGCCTGATCCTTTATAAGTCCGTCGGATATGTATCCATAAATAGTATTAACAGGATTTCCAATCGTAGAGACATTCGGATATTGCCGGTTCAACGGTTCGTCACGTTTCAATATTTTATTATGTGCATAGGTAAAAGTACCTTTAAAAGATATAAACCAATTTTTATTAAACTGTTTATTATAATCCAAGCTTGCGTCAATTCCCTTATTTTCCATTTCACCCAAATTTGCTGAGATTTTTGTTGCACCAGTTCCTAGCATTGCCGGAATAGAAGCTCTTTCCATAAAAATATCCGTCCGTTTTTCTTTAAAGAAATCAATAGAAAATGCTAAATCATAGAATATACGGGTATCCAAACCCACATTTATTTTTTCACCGACTTCCCAAGTAAGATTTGGATTTGCATATCTAATCCATGTTGGTCCGGACAAGGTTTTGCTTTGTCCAGAAGAACCTGTACCTGTCATAAAAGCAATTCCTGCATTATTTAAATCCTCCAGAAATGTAAACCTTCCAGCTCCGGTCTGGTCATTACCTACTAATCCCCATGAAGCACGCATTTTGAACTGTGGGAGAATATTTTTCAACGGCTTCCAAAAATTTTCTTCAGCGATATTGTAACCCAACGCAACAGAGGGGAAAAAGCCAAACTTTTTACTTTTAGGAAAATTCTCAGAGCCATTATAACCAAAATTTGCTTCTATCAAATATTTATGACTAAACGCATAAGAGAGTCGTCCTGCAATCCCCTGTTTCCGACGAGGAAGACTTGTAAACAGATCAACCGGATCAGAGTTGTTTTCTTCCTGATTATACAACAGCATTGCATTAACATCATGTACTTTGTTGAATTTTCGATTATAATTCAACGTTGCTTGTATATATAATCTACGATCACCTGTAGTACTTCCTTCTGTTTTTAATTCCGTACTTTTCTCTGTACCGATAATACCCGTAGTATACTTACTAGTTGCCGGATCGGAAGAATTGATTTCATACTGATTAATGTTTCCTTTTCGAAGACTTTCGGAATAACTCCTGTTTTTATATGATATCAATGCATTAAATTCCAATCCTTTGACAAACATATCCAATTTCTGATTTATTCTCAAATTAGCTACTACTGTCGTTTGACTATAGCTGCTATAACCAGATACGTAATCTGCTACAGGGTTTACATAACTTCCATTAGGAGCACCAGACTTTCCTCCCCATCTAATATGAGTATCTTCCATTGATTCTGCAGGAAAGTAAATAGGGAAATCAACAGGATTTGCCATTAATGCACTTGAAAAGATACTAGCCACATCTTTTTCCGGTCCATCCCATTCTTTTATGGAAGCGTTAAGACCCAAAGAAACTTTGGTTGTCGAAGTCGCTTTTATATTCAGGTTATTTACAAAATCATAATTCCAGATATTCAAATTATTATTATACGAATAAAAGTTCTTACTTAATGACTTCAAATTACCATCTGTATGTTTCACGCTTGCACTCATGAAATAATCCATTCTTTTACTCCCTCCACGTATATTAAAATTAAATCGCTGTGCAAAAGAGTTCTTTTTAAACATCTCATTATACCAATCTACATTGGGATATAAATATGGGTTTATCCTATTCTCAGTTGCTTCAATTTGCTCTGAAGAGTAAACATCCAACGTAGCAGGTTCACGAGTTTGCGCCTCATTATACAGATTCATATAAGTAACGCCGTCTACCATTGTCGGCACATCTGTTAGTTGAGAGACAGCGCCTTCAACACGAAAGTTTATAATAGGCTTTGCCAGATCAGATCCATTTTTCGTCGTAATGATCATAACACCGTTAGCACCACGAGTTCCATAAAGAGCAGTTGCAGTAGCATCTTTCAATATAGAAAAGCTTTCAATAACTTCCGGATCAAGGGCATTTAATTGTACGGAATTAATTTCCACCCCATCCAATACAATCAAAGCATCCGTAGCTCCACTAAATGTTGAAGCACCACGTATCCAAAAATTAGCTCCGTCAGCACCCGGTTGTCCTGAACGTTGTACCGCAATAACTCCGGATAAACGTCCGGCAAAACTAGAACTCAAACTTGAAGAAGGAACTTTCAATTCACTTGGTTTTACTTGCTGAACTGAGCCAACCATACTTTCCTTTTTCTGACCGATGCCAAAAGCCGTAATAACAACTTCCTCCATCTCTTTCACATTTTCCTTCAACGTAATTGTTATATTTTGCCTATTTCCAACAACAACTTCTTGCGTCTCATAGCCAATATAAGAAATAACCAAAACAGATGTAGAGGAAGGAACGGTCAGATGATACAATCCATCAACATCGGTTACAGTACCAATATTTGTACCTTTCACCTGTATAGTCGCTCCAATGATAATATCTCCCTTGTCATCCTTTATCAAACCCTGAATAAGTTTTTTAGAATTACTTTGCTCCGATGTATTCACATTTTCTACACCTTTCTTTTTCAAAGCGATCTGGCGACCTTTTATTTCATACATTATAGAGGTTCCAGTCAACAATTGTCGTAGAACTTCTTCAATCTCTTGCCCAACAATTTTTACTGAAACTTTTCTGGAAGTATCAAGTAAATCATTGCGATACATAAATATAAATTCACTATGTTTTTCAATGTATCCGAGGATTTCTTTAATAGAAGTTTTATTAAACTCAAATGTGAATTTTTTTTCCTGCGCATAGGCAGAATTTGACGCAAAACTCCATAATGAGACTAATAAGAATCCTAATACAAGTATAATTTTCGTTAACTGTTTCGTTATACTTGCTCTTTTTAATTCATTTTCCATAAATTTGCAAAATTAATTATACTAATTAATAAAAGTGTTTTTCACTTAATCCGAGCAATATTCGCAGTATTGTTCGGATTTTCTAGCTTAATGTGGATTTCTGTTATATTTTCATATGTTTCATTTTTAAGATTAAACATTCCATTCCAAATTCTATTGTACAATTTCCTCTAGAGGTTTCAATATATAAATGTTATTTTGTTTAACAGAAGTAAAGCCACCTGTCGATGATAATCTTTCCAATGCCTCGTGTATTCCACATTCCAAATCTATTTTGCCGGACATTATTACTTGGGAAATTTCTTCACTGCAATGAATGCTAACACCATAATAACGGCTTAACTTTGCTAAAATTACACGTAAAGGTTCATTATTTAATGATAGTATACCTTTAGTCCAAAGTATATATTCTTCCGCATTCACATGAGACTTCCGTATCAGGCCATTCGATAGAATGGTAGCTTTGTTGTCAGGAGTAAGAATCAATTCTTTACCAGATCTACTCTTTATATTTACCTTACCATGTAACAGTACAACTTCCGCATCATCTGAGGTATCACTATAAGCATTTATATCAAATGCAGTTCCTAACACCTGAACATCAAAACCGGATGTTTGTACAATGAAAGGAACTCTTTTATCAGGTGTCACATTCAAAAAAACCTCACCTTCAACATATATTTCTCTACTTTTTTTCGAGAATACGCGTGGATAAACAACTTTTGTTCCGGCATTCACATACATTTGGGTTCCGTCAGAAAGTACTAAACGAGTATATTTACCTTTAGGAACAATAAGTCGATTGTAACCATCCGACTTATCTTCATTCACTTGCCCATTATCCACTTGTTGTTCATTAATGCTGACTACTCCATTTGTATTGTATGCCACTATAGCTCCTTTGTCAACTGTCACAGTTTTATCATCAGAAAAAATTAACTGTATTTCTTCCGTTTCGTCCGAAACTTCTTTCAACGTAAACGCAATTTCCTCCAGCCTGTCATCTTTCATCCTCCAGTCAACTGTCATAAACAAGAAAAGCAAAATAGCAGCTACGGCAGCCGAAGCACTCCAATATAGAAGTAGATGTCTTCTATGTACTATTTTTCTTCTTGGTGACGCGACCTGCTCCAAAGGAGCAGTCTGCTTGCGTATAGAAAATAATAATTCACTCAAATCAGAAGTTACAAGGTCATCTTTCAGCAAAAGACTTTTTTCCCATTCCTGCTGCAACATCGATAAAAGTTCTTCTTCAGAACGATGATTTATTTCTTCACGTAGTTTTCTATACTGTTCGGTAGTAATTTGTCCGGCAGTATATTTTGCAATTAATTCATTTATATCTTCTCGGCTCATACAATTCTAATCTTTTATAAGTAATAGCCACAAACACATAAAATATACTAGTCATACATACATGTTATACAACATATATCACACAATATCTTAGTGAAAAAAGAAATTTAGAAAAATAAAAAGAGGAAAAAAGAAAGATACTCTAACTCTTTACGAATAAGTTTAAGAGATGCAGAAAGCAGATTCCTAACAGATTGTTCCTTTAACTGAAGCATCTCCGCAATCTCTTTAACTGAATAGTTATCTTCTTTATTTAATTCAAAGACCTTTTGTTGACGTGGAGATAATAATGATTTAGCTTTTTGTAGTTTCGCCAAAAAAGAATCAAAATCAATTTTTTGAGTAGTCATTTGTTCCGAATAAGCTGCATCATTTATTAAAACAAGATAGTCTTCCATCTGCGGATGATTTAGCCGATAACGGAATTCTCGCAATACTAAGTGATAAGTAATAGTGAACAAATATGATTTAAAAGAGCTATCTGTATCAATAGTATGATGATTCGCCCATATTTTGACGAATGTTTCTTGTACTATTTCTTCAGCAGTAACCTTAGATTTCACCAATGAATAAGCAAAACGAAACAACAGCGGGACCCACTTTTTATACAAATAGGTATATGCTTCATAAGAGCCATTTTTTAACAACTCCAATAATTGTTTTTCATCGTATTCTATATACATAACATTCTGTATACATTCAATAGTAATGCGCAAAAGTAGAAAATAATATATTTTTCTCCAAACATACTCATAAATACTTTTTAATATCTTACCTTTCAACGATACATTCTGGTTTCCGTCTATTTATTCATCTAATATGCAATAAACTCAAAACGTTGCAAATTTCCGTCCACGTTTGCCCCATTTACATAAATAAAAACTATCTTTGCGTTTCAGAATCCCGAAAGACGAAAGAAATGGAGCAAATAGACAACCTAAAAGAGCTTATCAATCAAGGGGACGTGGACACAGCGATTGAGCAATTGGACCAGCTTCTCCAAGACACTTCTGTCGAAAAAGAGAAAGATACTCTTTACTATTTACGGGGAAATGCCTACCGGAAAAAAGGAGATTGGAAACAGGCACTGGATAATTACCAGTTTGCCATTGATATCAATCCGGAAGGTCCTGCCGTTCAGGCAAGAAAAATGGTAATAGATATCCTCAACTTCTACCACAAGGATATGTTCAATCAATAAAAGATATGTTTAATCAGTAATCGAACTCAAAGATAACGTAATAAATAAAGATTATGGCAAAAATCAAAGGAGCAATCGTAGTCGACACGGAGCGTTGCAAAGGATGCAACCTGTGCGTAGTGGCGTGTCCGCTCGATGTAATCGCCCTCAACAAAGAGGTCAATATGAAAGGCTATAACTATGCCTGGCAAGTGAAAGAAGATACCTGCAACGGATGTAGCTCGTGTGCAACGGTTTGTCCGGACGGATGTATATCTGTGTATAAAGTAAAAGTAGAATAAAAGAAAAGAATATGGCAGAAGAAGTTGTATTAATGAAAGGAAACGAAGCTATCGCCCATGCAGCTATCCGTTGCGGTGCGGACGGTTACTTCGGTTATCCTATTACTCCCCAATCGGAAGTGTTGGAAACGCTTGCCGAACTGAAACCGTGGGAAACAACCGGCATGGTAGTTCTCCAGGCAGAAAGTGAAGTGGCAGCTATCAATATGGTATATGGAGGCGCAGGTAGCGGAAAAATGGTGCTGACGTCTTCTTCAAGTCCCGGTGTAAGTCTGAAACAGGAAGGAATCTCCTACATCGCAGGTGCCGAACTTCCTTGTCTGATTGTAAACGTAATGCGTGGCGGTCCCGGATTAGGAACCATCCAACCTAGTCAGGCCGACTATTTCCAAACAGTGA
>OGKF01000604.1_pt1 | contig 19292 bp, 16 predicted proteins | sample 1572391 | NCBI WGS metagenome assembly OGKF01 (sample SAMEA2582095, study PRJEB24529) | metagenome | biome: Human gut stool | place: China | collected 2011
ACTGTTGAAGGCATACACCATGTTCGAGAAAGATGACGAATATGTGGTAATTGACGGCCAAGTGAAGATTGTGGATGAGCAGACGGGACGTATCATGGAAGGACGTCGTTATTCTGACGGTTTGCACCAAGCCATCGAAGCCAAAGAAGGCGTGAAAGTAGAAGCTGCCACCCAGACTTTTGCCACCATTACATTACAGAACTATTTCCGTATGTACCACAAACTATCCGGTATGACCGGTACGGCAGAAACAGAAGCCGGCGAGTTGTGGGACATCTACAAACTGGATGTAGTGGTTATTCCGACTAACCGCCCCATTGCCCGTAATGACATGAATGACCGCGTTTACAAGACAAAACGTGAAAAATATAAAGCAGTCATCGAAGAGATAGAAAAAATGGTGGCAGCAGGACGCCCCGTACTGGTGGGTACCACTTCTGTTGAAATCTCTGAAATGTTGAGCAAAATGCTTACCATGCGTAAGATTGAACATAGTGTATTGAATGCCAAACTGCATCAGGATCTCGCAGGGGCAGAAGTCGAAGAACAACTCCACCTCACTGGTGACCATGGTGCCTGCGGCCATGGCATCCTGCAGGGGCTTTTCAAAGTAGCCCACAAAGCCCGGGGTGCGCATGATGATATCCTGACCCTTGAAGCCATCCAGATAGTTTTCGCCCAGGCTCAGGTCGATGCCCAGCTCCTTGATGGTGGCAGCGTAATCGCCAAAGTCCTCCACGCTCTTTTTCTGGTCGCACAGGGTCACATGGGCACCCAGCTCCACAAACTCCTTGATCAGGGTCTTGTGGCTGACACCGGCACCAATAAAGGCCACTTTTTTGCCTTTGATGAGTTCCATCAGTTTCTGCTGATCCTTCTGCATAAAAACAGTTCCTCCTCCATAATATCGTATTCAGAACGCACCTCAAAACGGGTGCAGAGATGTTTCGCTGTACCATTATAGTCCATTTAGCCGCAATTGGCAACGGAAAAACACCCTTTTTGCCCCAAAAAGCAAGGTAAATTCACAATTCTGCAATTGTATTTTGCCGCTGTTTCTGCTACACTTGTCGAAGTAGAGTTCTTTTTGTATACAAGAAGCCTTTTTTCGCAAATACCATAGAATGAGGTCATCTCCTTGAAACAGTTCTTCCGTATTACCGCAGCAGTGCTTGCTGCTGCGTTCCTGCTTGCGCTCACCGGCTGCGGCAGCAGTTCCAGTGCGCCAAGCTTTACATGGTTCGTGGATACCATTCCCGCAAACCTCGACCCGCAGGTGGCTTCTGCTGCCCCGGACGTGATCGCCTGCGAGAACCTTTACAGCGGGCTTGTCCGCAAAAAAGCAGATGGCGAGATCGTGCCCGATCTGTCCGAGAACTGGACGATCTCCTCCGATGGCAAGACCTACACCTTCCAGATCAAGGACGGCCTGACCTACAAGGCCGTCAAGGGCGCTTCCACGGATCACACCATCACTGCCGAGGACTTTGTGTTTGCATTCCGGCGCATATTCCAGCCGCAGACAAATTCCCCTTATGCCGTGGAGTTTGCCGCCCTTGAGAACAGTGCTGCCGTGCTGGCTGGTACAACCGATGCCAGCACGCTGGGCGTTTCGGCCGCCGGCCCGCTGACGCTGGTGTTCCGCCTGAGTGAAAAGGACGACAACTTCCTTGCCAAGCTCACCCTGCCCGGTGCCATGCCCTGCGATGAAGCATTTTTTGAGAGCACCCGCGGCACCTACGGCCTGACCGCCAAGACCACCCTTTCCAGCGGCAGCTTCTATCTTTACAACTGGACGGCCAGCGGCCTGTTCCTGCGCCGGGATGTCTCCTCCCCCATGATCGGCAGCCTGCGTCTGGTGCAGAACACCGGCAGCACCGGCAAGAGCGCTGCCCAGCTCATTGCAGACGAAAAATGCTCCGCCGCGCTGGACGACACCGGCGAGGATACCTCGCTGCAGTCGGTGGATTACTCCGACACCACCTGGGCACTGCTGTTCAACAGCGCCGAAGATTCTGTGTTTGCCGATCAGGAACTGCGGCAGGCGCTTGCCGGCATCGCCCGGGAGAATGTGGATGTGCCCTCTTCCGGTCTGTACACCGCTGCCGAGGGTCTTGTGCCCACCGGCCTTTCCGTGGACGGCATCGATTACCGCAAGTCTGCCGGGAACCCGCTGCCCACCATCACCGACCCCCGTACATTGTACCTGAATGCACGGCAGGGCATGGCCAGCTCGGATTTTTCCGGCGTGACCATCCTGCTGCCGAAGGAAGCCGGCCTGACCGAACTGGCCGAGCAGATCAACGGCGCATGGCAGAAGGACTGCTCCCTTTTCTTCTCGGTGGAAGAGGTTCCGCAGGAGGAGTTCGACAAACGCCTTGCAGCGGGCAGTTACACCATTGCGCTGGCTCCCATCCGCGCCGAAGGCGGCAGCGTATACCAGATGCTGCAGCAGTTCACGGCCGAGGGCGGCGGCCTGACCGGCTGGTCCGACCCCATCTACTCTCAGCGTCTGGCCGAGAGTGCCCAGCAGACCGGCAGCGCCCGCTGTGCCCTGCTGGCCGATTGTGAGCGCCAGCTGCTGGAAGGCTGCGCCGTGGTGCCGCTGCTGGGCCAGAACAGGCGTCTGCTGGTGGCGGACGGCATCACCGGCCTTGTGTTCGACCCCTTCACGCCAGTGCTGGACCTGACCGATGCCCAGAAAAACTGACATTCTCCGGCCCTTGACAATCCCGTCCCTCTTTGCTACAATAAATGAGCAACTTGCAGGGTTAGCTCATCCGGTAGAGCGGCTGCTTCCCAAGCAGCAGGCGGCGGGTTCGGGTCCCGTACCCTGCTCCAAAAACAAACGGCAAACCGTGGAATATCGGTTTGCCGTTTTTGCTTACAGCCGCTCCCTGCAAAATACGAAAGGACTCTGCCATGATCTTTGTTCCCCTGCTGCATTACTTCAAATGCAAAAATTCCTACAGCGGCAACGAATACGGCCTGCGATACCGGATGATCCCCGGCAAGCGCACCGTGCCGGACCCGGACGGCGGCGAGGGTGCCGCAAAGGAGGAAAGCATCCTCACCGTGGACTACTGGCCGGACCCCTGGACCATTGAAAAGACCGACCCTGCCCTGCGTGTGCAGAAGGTGTTTCCGCTCACCGACGAGGGCCGGGAGGCCACAGCCACTTTTTTGCAGGACGCGTTCAATGCCGATCCTGACCGCTGGAAAAACTGTCCCAGCATGATGGACAGCGACCCGTGGGAGCCGCCTGCTGCCGAAGCCGAGCCGGACAAGCCGAAGGAATAAAACATGATCTATCGTTTAAAAGAACTCAAGGGCGATACCATTGCAGTGCCGCAGCTGGTGTTTTCCAAACTGGGCATCGCCGAAGAATACAATGTGCGCGTGGCTCTGTATGTGCTGGCGACCGGCATCACCGACCCGGACAAGATCTGTGCCGACCTCAAGCTGCGCAGCCGCATCAGCGCCGAGAGCGCCCTCTCCTTCTGGGCAGGCGCTGGCCTGCTGGAGCGGTACGAAGAGAACGCCGCACCGGGCGAGGAACCCAGCGCCCCCGCACCCATGACCTGGGCCGAGATCGCTGCGGCCAGCCGCACCGACCCCATGATCTCCAGCCTGATCGACTGCGCACAGACCGGCTTTGCCCGTCCGCTGACCCACAGGGAGATGGAAAAGCTGGTCAACCTTTATATGCAGGAGGGCTTTGCGCCGGAGACCGTGATGCTGTGCACCGCCTACGTTGCCAGCACCGGCCGCAGCACCATGGCCGCCGTAGTGCATGAGCTGAAGGTGTGGCGCACCGAGGGCGTGGAGACCGGTGAGCAGGCCGATGCCCACCTCAAACTGCTGGCACTGCGCCAGAGCCGCGAGCAGTATGTCAGCGGCCTTCTGAACATCCCGGAAAGCGAGCTGACCCTTGGCGGGCGCAAGGCCATTGCACGCTGGTACGAGGTTTACGGCTACGACGATGCCATGGTGCAGGAAGCTGCCGTGCAGGCCGGGGCCAAGCGCGACCTGTGGTACTGGAACAGTATCCTCAAAACATGGAACGCCAAGGGCCTGCGCACCGTGCACGATGTGCGCAGCCCGGTGGCTGCTGCAGGCGCAAGCCGGAACCTCCGGGTAGACCGCGAAGCCCCCAGCGGCAACGATTTCCTCAAGAACGCTGCCCGCCGCCGTCCGTTGAAAAAGAAGCCGGAATAAGGAGGAGCCATGCGTACCAAAAACGAACTGTATCAGGAAGCCATGCGCACCGTGGCCGCCCGGCGGCAGATGGCCAGAGCCAGAGCCGAGGATGCCCGCGCCGAAGCCGAAGCCGCCATTCCCGCCCTGCGCCATGCAGAAGAAGAGGTGCGGGTGCGGGGCATCCGCTGCGCACTGGCCGGTGCTGCGGGCAAGGACCGCACCGAAGCTGCCGCCGCCCTTGCCGATGCAAAGCAGAAGCTGACCGCCCTGCTGGCACAAAGCGGACGGCCCGCTGATGCACTGGAGCCGCGCTTTGTCTGCCCCAAATGTCAGGACACCGGCAGCGTGAATGGCCGCACCTGTGAGTGCGTGCACAAGGTGATGCAGCAGCTGCGCCGCAAGGAGATCGAGGCGCTGTCCAGCCTGTCCATTGCAAGCTTTGACACCATGGAGCTGCGCTATTACCCGAACCGTGCCGATGAAAAGGTGGGCGGTTCCATCCGCCCTTACATGGCCGATATGCTGGCAGACCTGCGCAGCTACGCGGAAGAGTTTGACCACCACAGCGAGAGCCTGATGCTGTTTGGCAATGCGGGCCTTGGCAAGACCCACGCGGCCCTTGCCATTGCGGGCATCGTGCTGGAAAAGGGCTACGATGTGATCTATGTTTCCAGCCCGGACTTTTTCTCCAAGCTGGAAGGGCTGCACTTTGGTGCAGACCCGGCAGGCGAGGAGGAAACGCTGATGCAGACCGCTGCCGGGGCCGACCTGCTCATTCTGGATGATCTTGGCTCGGAGTTCAACTCCGCCTTCCTCATCAGCAGCCTGTACAGTCTGCTCAACAACCGGCTGGGTGCAAAGCTGCCCACCATCGTCACCACCAACATCACTGACGGTGCTCTGCTGGAAAAGCTGTATACCGAAAAAATTTCCAGCCGCCTTTCTGCCTTTGTCCCCTGCCTTTTTGCAGGCGATGACATCCGCACACAGAAAGCAGCTGAATAAAACAAACGGCAATGCATTTGCATTGCCGTTTGTTTTATTCAAAACTCTAATACAGGACTCATTTCGTTGCGGCGCTGTGCCTGCACGATGCAGTCTTTCTCCGGCACAACGCCCGCCGCGCCCAGCGTGTTGAACACGGTCTGCAGGGCAAGCGCAGGCGTGTTGTTCTCCTGCGAAAGATGGCACAGCGCAAACTTTTTGCACCCTTCCTGAATGAGTTCCAGCAGCTTTGCCGAGCACTCGTCGTTGGAAAGGTGGCCCCGGGTGCTTTCAATGCGTGCCCGTAAGTAATAGGGGTACGGCCCGCTGCGCAGCATGTGCAGGTCGTAGTTGCTCTCCAGTGCCACAAGGTCGCAGCCGGAAAGCGCCTCGTGCACCGGCGGCGTGAGCATGCCAAGGTCGGTTGCAATGGTCATGGTCTTGCCGTCCGGGGTGTGGATGCGGTAGCCCACACAGGGCACATCGTGGCTGGTGGGAAAGCTCTGCACGCCAAACGCGCCCACATCCTCTTCCCTGCCTTCCAGCTCGTGCAGCTCACAGCTGGCCGGTACGATGCCGTTGCTGTCCAGAAAATCCAGCGTTTCCGCTGCACCGTACACCGGCAGCGTGTTCTTTTTGAGGAAGGTGGAAAGCCCCTTCACATGGTCGCTGTGCTCGTGGGTGACAAGGATGCCGTCGCAGTCACTGGCGGCAAGGCCCAGCGCCTTGAGCGCCGCTGAGGTAGTGCGCACGCCCTTGCCCATATCCACAATGAGATACCGCTGCCCGCAGCGCACCACACTGCTGTTGCCGGAGGAACCCGAATATAACGAGATGAATTCTGCCATGAAAAACCTCTGATACACTCAAAAACAGCCCGCCGCATATGCAGCAGGCTGTTTGCTTTTTATAAGTTACAGTGCCTGATCCAGTGCAGCGGGCATACGCTCCACCTTGCTGATGTCTGCACCCAGACCGCGCAGCTTTTCCACGATATTCTCGTAGCCGCGCTCGATGTGGCCGATTTCCTCGATCTCACTGGTGCCGTCTGCTATCAGCGCAGCCACCACCATGGCAGCGCCTGCACGCAGATCCAGTGCGCGCAGCGGTGCAGGGGTGAGCTTATCCACGCCCTCAAACACAGCCACCTGACCGTCCACCTGCACGTTGGCACCCATCTTGCGCAGCTCGTCCACATAGCGGAAGCGGTTATCCCACACGCTCTCGGTCACGGTGCTGGTGCCCTTGGCCACGCTCAGCAGCACGCCCATCAGGGGCTGCATGTCGGTGGGAAAGCCGGGATGCGGCATCGTGTTGATCTTCAGCGGCAGAATATCGCCGGTGCGGCGCACACGCACAGCATCGTCAAATTCTTCCACCTCCACGCCTGCACGGCGCAGCTTTTCGGTAATGGGTTCCAGATGCTTGGGGGTGACGTTCTTCACCAGAACATCGCCGCCGGTGGCAGCAGCAGCCACCATGTAGCTGCCAGCCTCGATCTGATCCGGGATGATGCTGTAGGTGCAGCCGTGCATCTTTTCCACGCCGCGCACCTTGATCACATCGGTGCCTGCGCCGCGGATGTTCGCACCGCACATATTCAGGAAGTTTGCCAGATCCACCACATGGGGTTCCTTGGCACAGTTTTCCAGAATGGTCTGGCCCTTGGCCATTACAGCGGAGAGCATACCGTTCATGGTAGCGCCCACGCTGACCTTATCAAAGAAGATGTGTGCACCGTTCAACTCCTTGGCGCGCACGGTGATCATGCCGTAGTCCACGCTGTCCTCTGCGCCCAGAGCACTGAACACCTTCAGGTGCTGGTCAATGGGGCGGGGGCCGAGGTTGCAGCCGCCGGGCATGGCCACCTGAGCCTTGCCAAAACGGGACAGCAGTGCGCCCAGAAAGTAGTAGCTGGCGCGCATCTGGCGGGACAGGTCGTCCGGGACGTTGGTGCCGTTCAGATGGGTGGTGTCGATCTCGTAGGTGTTGCGGTTGATCATTTTGATCTGTGCGCCCAGAACGCTGAGGATCTTCAGGCTCACTGCCACATCACTGATATCCGGCAGATTCTCGATCACACAGACATCCGCTGCCAGAATGGTTGCAGGCAGGATGCCCACCGCCGCATTTTTGGCACCCGAAATGGTAACTTCGCCGTGCAGGGGCTTGCCGCCCGTAATAACAAATTTCTCCAATTTTATGATCTCCTTGTCGGAGGCCCGCAGCCGCAGGCCTGTTAAGGTTCCTGAAAGCATTTTCCATAAAAGCTGCCTGATGTGCATGGGCCATAAGGCCGTACACGTACAGCTATCTTATTATACACAACTTTCACAAAAAAGCAAAGCCCCGTTTGATGTTGTTTTATTATTTTCTGTTTTGCCCATTTTCGCGCAGGATATTCCAAAATTTTGATTTCTTTTTCAGGTATTTTACAAAAACCAGATACATTGCTGTTGCGCTTTCTTTACCAGATGTGGTCTTCGCACCGAGTCTCAGTGATCCAGCCCAGCTGGTAGGCAGCCACCAGCTGCTTGAGGTCGTGCACACGCTCCCGCAGCACCTCGCCCTCGTCGGTGTCCTCCACGAGAATGCGATGATTTTCGGTTTCCAGAATGTTTTTCTGGGAAATGATATCCAGATTATCCTTCACCGCTTTCTCGGCACTTTCAAAGGGCTGATGGGTGCGCAGGGACATGGTGCGGCTGGAATACACCAGCGTGTAGCCTGCAATACCGGTCTTTTCGTGGTAGGCACGGCAGAAACCGCCGTCGATCACCACCAGCCGTCCGCCGCCCTTGATGGGGCTTTCGCCGTTCTTTTCCCGCACCGGCACGTGGCCGTTGACGATGTGGCTGGCACCGGGCAGGCCAAACTCGGCCAGAATGCGGCGGCAGACGGCCTCATCGTTATACCATGTATAATAGGGATCCTTCACCTCGGTGTGGGTGGAAGCGTCCTCTACATAGAGCTGCTCGAAGGTGGTCATGGCACTGCGGCCAAACAGCGGCGAAAGCTTGCCGCACCACAGATACCACAAAAAATCCTGTCCGCTCTGGCGGGCAGCGCTGCCTTCCGGTGCATAGTAGCCCCGGCGGGCGCGGGCATCGCAGTAGTCCATCAGTGCGCGGCCGGAGTAGCGGTGGCCCTCAAAGCGCTCCATGGCAAAGGTGCCGCGGCTGGTCATGGGCACAGCGCCATGGTAGAGCAGGTTGCCGTTCTCAATGTGGTACACGCTGCCCTTTGCATAGAGAAATTCAACATGCTGCTGCAGTTTTTCGCTCTGGCGGAAGGACTGCACCAGCTTGCGCAGCACCAGCTGTTCATCCGGGTGCAGTGCGGCCGGGTCGGCGGGGTCCACCGTGGGGAACGAGGTATCCCGCAGAGGATACTCCTTTTCGCCGATCTTTACCGTGTGCTTTTCCCAGTCGATGCGGCGCAGATAATCTCGCTCCTGCATCTGGAAGTCCGGGTTGCGGTCGATGACATGGCACTCCAGCTTGAACATCAGAATGCTGATGGCCTTGTGCATCACGGCACAGCGGTGCAGCATTCCCCTGGTGTAGGGGCCGCGGGCCGCATCGGTATGAGGCATCCAGATGGAAAGATCATCATTGCCGTAGAACTGCTCGGCCATGCGCTGCAGATGGCGCAGGTTGATGCCGTAGCAGTCCTCCAGCATTCCGTGGTTATGATAAGCCAGCGTGGTCTTGAGCACCGTGCAGATGCAGATGGGGCTGCCCGCAGCGGCACCCATCCATACTACATCGTGGTTGCCCCACTGGATATCCACATTGTGGTGGCGCATGAGCAGATCGAGGATGATATCCGGGCGTGGGCCGCGGTCGAACAGGTCGCCCACGATGTGCAGCTTGTCCACTGCCAGATGCTTGATCAGCTCACACAGCCGCACGATAAAGCGGTCGGCGCGGCCATTTTCAATGATGCTGCCCACGATCTGGCCGTAGTACAGATCCTTGTCGTGATCCTCAAAATGGGCGTGGAGCAGCTCGTCCAGAATGTAGCCACAGCTGGCAGGCAGGCATCTGCGCACATGGTCGCGGGTATGCTTGGAGGACACCAGACGGCAGATATCAATGAGCCTCAGCAGCGTTTCGGTGTACCACTGATCCAGCGCTTCCTCGCTGGTACAGCGTGCCTTGAGCTGGGGCAGCTTTTCGTTGGGGTAATAGATCAGCGTTGCCAGCTCGGCGCGGGTATGCTTCGGCACGGTATCGCCCAGCACCTGATCCACCTTTTCGCGAATGACACCGGAAGCGGAATTCAGAATATGCACAAAAGCTTCATTCTCGCCGTGCAGGTCGCTCATGAAGTGCTCGGTACCCTTGGGCAGCTTGAGCAGTGCCTGCGTGCTGATGATCTCGCTGGCTGCCGCCGCCTGCGAAGGATAATCCCGCGAGAGCAGGGTCAGGTACTTGAGATTATCGCGGATCTCATCGGTTTCGGTGCGCATGGTCTCCTCCATCACAACGTTCTCTCCGCCGCAGTCCGCCACACGGACCTTGCAAAGATGTTGCTTTCCATATGTATTATTTTTTCCTCATCTTATAGTATAGCACGTCCGGGGCGAAAAGTGGTATACTGGGGCTGACAAACTTTCAGCAAAGGACTTTGGATATTATGCCGAAAAGCGATTTCGTCTCCGTTCCCTCTTCCTGCACCCTCTGCCCGCGCCGGTGCGGGGCCGACCGTGCTGCCGGGCGCACCGGTTTCTGCGGCGCGGGCGGCACCTTAAAAGCAGCCCGCGCTGCCCTGCACTACTGGGAGGAGCCATGCATCAGCGGCACAAAGGGCAGCGGCACGGTGTTCTTTTCCGGCTGCACCCTCAAATGCTGCTTCTGCCAGAACTATCCCATCAGCGCCGAGGGTCTTGGCAAGGAGATCAGCGTGGAACATCTGGCAGAGATTTTCCTGAATCTGCAGGAGCAGGGTGCCAACAACATCAATCTGGTCACGCCCGGCCAGTGGCGGCCCTGGATCATTGCCGCGCTGGATATTGCCCGGGCTAAGGGCCTGCATCTGCCCATCGTATGCAACACCGGCGGCTACGAAACGGTGGAAAGCGTGGAAGCATGGCGCGGATACATCGACATCTGGCTGGCCGACCTGAAATACGTTTCCTCCGCCCTCTCGGCAGAGCTTTCCTCTGCACCGGACTATTTTGCGCAGGCAAAGCCCGCCATTGAAGCCATGATGGCACAGGCCGGGCACCCGGTGTTCAATGCAGAGGGCATCCTGCAAAAGGGGGTCATTCTGCGGCACCTTGCCCTGCCCGGCCATGTTGACGACAGCTTTGCGGTGCTTGACCAGATGGCCGCGTGGAACGATGCAGACCCCGGATGCTTCATCCCCAGCGTCATGAGCCAGTACACACCGTTTTACAAAGCCACAGAGCACGGCATCGGACGGCGCATTACCACCTATGAATACCGCCGGGTGGTCAACTATGCCATGGACAAGGGACTGGCGCAGGGCTACATGCAGCAGAAGAGCAGCGCAAAGGAAGAGTATACGCCTTCTTTCGATTTGACAGGGGTATGAATTCGTCAAATCTCCCAAAAAAGGCCGATTATTTTCTCTTGCATCCCCGCGGAAGTGCTTGCAATCCTATCCGGGTCGGATTATAATGGATACAACGATGTGTTAACAGAACTCTGATGAGCTGTAAATATCAGGAGGAGCGTTATGGAACATTTCAACCCGATCCTTGGCAACGATACCACCGGCCAGAAATTCATCACCTGCGGTGAGATCATGCTGCGCCTGACCCCGCCGAACTACGAGAAGATCCGTATGGCATCCGGCTTTGAGGCCAGCTACGGCGGCAGCGAGGCCAACATTGCACTGGCACTGGCGAACCTTGGTGTGGACAGCACCTTCTTCAGCGTGGTGCCCAACAACAGTCTGGGCAAGAGCGCCGTGCGCTGGCTGCGTTCCAACGACGTGCACTGCACCCCTATGATCCTGACCGAGCCGAACGAGACTCCTTCCAACCGTCTGGGTACTTATTATCTGGAGACCGGCTACGGCATCCGCCCGTCCAAGGTCATCTATGACCGCAAGCACAGTGCCATTACCGAGTACGATTTCTCGCAGGTGGATCTGGATGCTTTGCTGGACGGCTACGACTGGCTGCACCTGAGCGGCATCACCCCGGCACTGGCACCCAACTGCCGCGCCCTCATTCTGGATATGCTCAAGGTCGCCAAAAACAAGGGCCTGACCGTCAGCTTCGACGGCAATTTCCGCTCCACCCTGTGGAGCTGGGAAGAAGCCCGCGATTTCTGCACCGAGTGCCTGCCCTATGTGGATGTGCTGCTTGGCATTGAGCCGTACCACCTGTGGAAGGATGAGAACGACCACTCCAAGGGCGACTGGAAGGACGGCGTGCCTCTGCAGCCCAGCTATGAGCAGCAGGACGAGATTTTCCAGCACTTCATCGAGCGGTATCCCAACCTCAAGTGCATTGCCCGCCATGTGCGTTATGCGCACAGCGGCAGCGAGAACAGCCTGAAGGCCTTCATGTGGTACGACGGCCACACCTTCGAGAGCAAGCTGTTCACCTTTAATATCCTTGACCGCGTGGGTGGCGGCGATGCCTTTGCCAGCGGCCTGATCTACGCCATGCTGCACAACTACAGAGCCATGGATATGATCAACTTTGCGGTGGCAAGCAGTGCCATCAAGCACACCATCCACGGCGATGCCAACATCACCGATGATGTGAGCACTATCCGCAACCTGATGAACATGAACTACGATATTAAGCGGTAATCGCTTTTTCCCGGTCTGGTTTCCTGCTTTTGTGCAGGAGACCAGATTTTTTTGTGGGCAAACACTTTTCCTGCCGGTTTTTTCTGTTATACTACAGGTATGTCATTTTGTACTTTATTTCAGGAGGTTTTTCATGCATTCGACCCGTTTCCAGCGCCTGCACCGGAGGTTCGGTGCCGCACTGATGCCATCCAGGATCGCCTTTCTGGCCGTTCTTCTCTATCTGATCTCATTGATCCCGATTTTCCTGTTTTCATCTTACTGTCACCCTCTGGCAGACGATTTTACATACGGACTGCTTGTGCATCGGGCGGTTGTTTCCGGCGGCGGGATCCCGGAGATTCTGTCCGCTGCAGCGGAAACGGTGCGCGACTACTATTTCACTTGGCAGGGGACGTTTTCAGCAATTTTTCTATTTGCATTACAGCCGGGGGCTTTTTCAGAGTCTGCCTATTTTCTCACCCCATTCATCATTATCGGCTGCCTGAGCCTTTCCACCTTCGTCCTGATGCATTTTGTCTATTGCAGGCTTCTGGGCGGAAAAAGCAGTCAGACCGTGATCCTCTCCGCGCTGACGCTTCTGCTCTCAGTTCAGATGGTGACCAATCAGGCGCAGGCGTTTTACTGGTTCAACGGCGCTTCCTATTATGCGGTCTTTTATTCGTTTTCGCTTCTCTTTTTTGCCGGGATCGGTACCCTGCTGCTGGACGCCGGCAAAAAAGTGCATCCGGTGCTGACTGGGTGCTGTGCATTGCTTGCGGTTCTGATCGGCGGCGGAAATTACAGCACCGCCCTGACCACCAGCTTCATCGCCTCTGTTCTCTGCGCCGCATGGTTATTTTTCAAAAAGCCCGGCCGGTTCCGCCTTGCTGTGATTCTTCTGATCCTGCTGGTTTCCTTTGCAATCAGCGTTCTTGCGCCCGGAAACGCTGTCCGGGCTGCCCGCGAGGCATCCATTTCCCCCGTGCTGGCCATTCTTCTTTCTCTGTCCAACGCTGTTATCTGGGTGATGAGCTGGGTCAATCTACCTCAGATCGTCCTGTTTGCGATCGCCGGGGTGTTTTTCTACTGCCTGCCGGATCGCCGCATCCTTCCGTTCCAGCATCCGGTGCTGGCAAGTACTCTGATCTTTGGCCTTTACGCTTCGCAGTACACCCCGCCGCTGTATGCTATGGGCTACATCGGCTCCGGGCGTCAGATCAACATTTACTGCTACAGCTCCTACTGGTGCATTTTTGCAATCCTCTATTACTGGATCAACTGGTTCAAACACACCCGTTCCGAGCCATCAGGGCTGCCCGCTTTTCTTGCTGTACCATCCCACCGGGCAGCTTTCTTTCTGGCAGGCATCCTCATGCTGGCCGTCGGTCTGGTGGGACCGGAGGATCCTCTGCCCTCTCTCCAGCGGCTTACCTCCGGCAAGGCAATCACTGCCATTGTCGATGGCTCTGCAGACCGGCATGAACAGGCTTATCAGGAACGTCTGGAGCTTCTTCTGACACCTTCTGATGTCTGTGTTCTTCCGGGGCTTCTGCCGCCCTGCCCGCCGTTTGAGGATGATCTTCTTGCCGCATCCGAAGATGACGGTGAATACTGGCAGAACGAAGCTCTGGCGGAATACTTCAATCATAAAAAGGTCGTTCTGGACGCTGCAGGCTGATGCCTGCTTTCTCACAGAACAAAAAAGGGGCTGTTGCAAAATAAAAATGCGCTAGCATCGTGCAAAAGTAGGAACCCGGAACCTGTTCCGAGCCAAGCGGCTCAAGAAGGTTCCGGGTTTCTGTTTTTGTGCTATTTGCTTTTTTAGCGCTTCTTTTTCAGGTAGTATCCAATGCCAATGGCATCTGCCAGCGCCCAGCCGATGGGCACGCTGAGCCAGATGCCGGTAACACCCAGCGGCGTGGCCGAAAGCAGATAGGCCAGCGCCACGCGGGTGCCCAGCGATGCAATGGTGAGCACCACCGACATCTGCGGCTGGTTGACGGCGCGGTAATAGCCGTACAGCAGAAACAGAATGCCGATGCCAGTGTAGCATGCGCCCTCAATACGCAGGTAGTGCACACCGGCTGCAATAATGGCCCCTTCGCCCGGGTCGATGAAGATGCTCATGAGCGGCGAAGCAAAGGCGCACACCAGCACGCTGATGCACACGCAGAACACCGCGCTGCACAGGCCCGCACTGCGGATGCCCTTTTTGATGCGGTCGGTCTGGCCCGCGCCGTAGTTCTGGGCCACATAGGTGGAAAACGCATTGCCGAAGTCCTGCACCGGCATGTAGGCAAAGGAATCGATCTTGACTGCCGCCGCAAACGCCGCCATGATCACGGTGCCAAAGCTGTTCACAAGACCCTGCACCATCAGGATGCCAAAGTTCATGATGGACTGCTGGACACTGGTCATGACGGACAAATTGAGGATAATATCCAGATTCTTTTTGTCCCAGCGGCAGTCGGCCTTTTTGGGGCACAACTGCGGGAATTTTTTGAGAGTGTACAACCCGATGCCAATGCCGGACACGAACTGCGAGAACACTGTTGCGCCCGCCGCGCCCTTCACTCCCCAGTTCAGCACCAGCACGCACATAAGGTCCAGAACGACGTTCAGCACCGCCGAAACAGCCAGAAACAGCAGCGGCACCACCGAGTTGCCAATGGCGCGCAGCAGGTTTGCAAAGTAGTTATACAAAAAAGTAGCCGTAATGCCCAAAAAGATGATGAGCAGGTATTCCTTCATCAGGGGGCGCAGCTCCTCCGGCACCCGCAGCACCCACAGGATCCCGTCCAGTCCCAGATACACCAGCACGTTCAGCACCAGCGAGATGCCTGCAATGAGCGTGAACGAAAGGAACACGCTCTGCCGCATCCAGTCCTGCTCACCGCTGCCATACTGCATGGAAATGGCCGCGCCACTGCCCATACACAGGCCCAGCAAAATAGAGGTGAGGAAGGTCATGAGGGTATAGGACGAGCCCACTGCCGCCAGCGCGTCTGCGCCGAGAAAGCGGCCCACTACCCATGTATCCGCAATGTTGTACATCTGCTGCAGCAGATTGCCCAGCATCAGCGGCAGAGCAAACAGCAAAATGCTGCCGGTGATGGGGCCTTTGGTCAAACTACGCTGCATTGTTTCCGATTCTCCTTTTTATAACGCTGTTTCAGCCGGTGCACTGGCCCTGCCGCCGTCCCGCCTTGAAAGAGACTGCTCTCTTCCTGCAAACTTCTGACGGTACTCTCTGGGCGTGCAGTGCTTGATCTCCCGGAAGGTCTTTGTAAAGTAGCTGGTATCCGAAAAGCCGCAGTCGGCACCGATCTCGCCGATCTTCATGCTGGTGGAAAGCAGCAGCTCGGCGGCCTTTTCAATGCGGTACTGCTTGACATACTGGATGGGTGTGATCCCCAGCAGCTGCCGGAAGCTGCGCAGGCAGGCGCTCTCACTCAGGGCCACGCAGTCGGAAATGCGCTCCACGTTCAGTTCCTCAGCATAATGCTCTTCCACAAAACGCAGCATCTGTTTCATGCGCTGGGCCGCGATCTGCTCCTGCTGAGAGACCTTTGTTTTTCCACCCTCGCACTGCATTCCCAGCAGATGCACCGCCGCCGAAAGATGGTACCGCGCCTGATTCTCATAGTCAAAGACCTCTTGGGCCACTGCGTCCCAGACTTCCCGCAAATGGCAGAGCACGGCCTTCTGCCCGTCGTCTGCCTCGTCCAGCAGAAAGAACGCCGGTGCTCCCGGCTGAAGCAGCGGGTGTACGAGCTTTTGCCAGAAGATGGTATCTATGCCGCCGATCAGACGCGGATGGAATACCCCGGAATGCAGCAGGGCATCCCCGGTCTCAGCCTGCTCCACCGCATGGAACACTCCGGAATTGACAAACACGCCCTGCCCGGTCTGCAAAACCAGCCGGGCTTTGCTCACGTCCACCGCCAGCGGGCCTTTTACGGCAAGGATGTATTCAAACTCTTCATGCCAATGCCATGCTACCGAGTAGCTTTTGAGGTCCTCTTCATAGCAGGCAATCGGAAACAGTGCGCTGCCGTGCTGCACCAGTTCCCTGCCCTCGTCATCCGCCACAACATCCGGCAGGCAGTTGAGCCCGCCCGCTGCTGCACAGCTGGTGTGAAATGCCACGATCAGCCATCTCCTTTCCGTCAAGGTGCGCATCTGCATCCGCGCCGGTTTTGTTGTATCAATCGGGCGTTTTTATCCTAATATTCCGCTCCGATGTGTGATATTATTACATCAGCAAAGTATAAGATGCATTGCAAGTATAACACGCTTCCCGGAGGAACTCAAGATTTATGGTACAGCTTCTGCTTCCGATCATTTACATCTCGTTCATCAGTCTGGGCCTGCCGGATTCCCTGCTGGGGTCGGCGTGGCCCTCCATGTATCCGGTGCTCGGTGTGCCGGTGTCCTATGCGGGGCTGATCTCCATGATCATCTCCTTTGGCACCATTGTTTCCAGCCTGAACAGCGACCGGCTCACCCGTGCGCTGGGTACCGGAAAAGTGACCGCCCTCAGTGTGGCCATGACAGCTGCCGCGTTGTTCGGCTTTTCGGTCTCCACACAGTTCTGGATGCTGTGCCTGTGGGCCGTGCCCTATGGGCTGGGTGCAGGCAGCGTGGACGCGGCCCTGAACAACTATGTTGCCTTACATTATAAAAGCCGCCACATGAGCTGGCTGCACTGCATGTGGGGCATCGGCACCATGATCAGCCCCATGGTCATGGGCCGGGTGCTGGCAGGCGGCGGGCCGTGGACATCCGGCTACCGGTACATTGCCCTGTTCCAGATTCTGCTGAGCGCAGTGCTCTTTTTCAGTTTGCCGCTATGGCAGAGCCGTACTGCAGGCACCGAAACCGAAACTGCTTCGACGCAGGCGTTGAGCCTTGGACAGGTATTCCGTCTGCCGGGTGCCAGAGAAGTGATGCTGTGCTTCTTCTGCTACTGTGCATTGGAGACCACGGCCGGTCTATGGGCCAGCAGCTACCTCACACTGACGAAAGGCGTTGCCGCCGGCACTGCCGCCAGCTTTGCCAGCCTGTTCTACATCGGCATCACTGCCGGGCGCGCCGCCTGCGGCTTTTTGACCCTGAAATTCAACGATACGCAGATGATCCGCATGGGTCAGTGCATTCTGGCCGCAGGGGTGCTGGCTCTGCTGCTGCCCGGGCCGCAGATCCTTGCCCTGAGCGGTCTTGTTCTTGTGGGGCTGGGCTGTGCGCCCATCTATCCCAGCATCATCCACTCCACGCCGGAACACTTCGGTGCGGACAGATCGCAGGCGGTCATCGGCATCCAGATGGCAAGCGCCTATTTGGGCAATCTGGCCATGCCGCCGCTGTTCGGCCTGCTGGCAAACAACATCACTCCGGCACTGTTCCCTTTTTACCTGCTGGCACTGCTGGTGCTCATGGTATTCATGCACGAACAGCTGGTGCGCAAAACAAGCCGCTGCTAATTCTGCCATTCTCCTATTCTCCTATTTCATATACAGCAAAAGGCTCCCTGTCCGGTCTCGGGCGGGGAGCCTGCTGTTTTAAAGGAGTTATTTACAGGATGCACCGGCTGATGGCGTTGGCGACCGCAAACAGTTCCTGCTGGCCGATAAAGCCGAACTTTGCCTCGTGTGCGTCCGCAAAGCAGACGGTCAGCTGCGATGCCTGCATCGGGTCGCCAAAGCCTGCCGTCTGGATCCCGAAGTGCAGCACCTTGCGGTACGGCAGCACAAAGATCTGCTGCCGGGTTCCGGTAACGCCCTGCATATCCACCATGATGATGCGGTGGGTGGTAAAGATCACCTGATCGCGCACCGTCTTGTAGGCACCCACGATGCTCTCACCGTCCAGCAGCAGTGCGCGGGCATTTTTGCAGATGTCCTTTTCCTGAAGGCGGATGAGGTTTTCCATTGGCTTATCACGGAATTCCATGGTTTTTGTCCCCTTTCCTGCGTGGTTTTCTGCCCTTATTGTAGCATTCCTGCAAGCGGTTTACAAGATGTGCTCTCGCCTTTTGGGCCGGGCTGTGCTATACTGTATGCCAAAGAGATTCTTATAAAAACGAGGTAACTCCCATGGAGATCATCATTCATCAGGCCATTCTGCACGTGCTGGACACCACCATGGATGCGCCTGTACTCAGCGGCAGCGGCATGGAAATGACCGCCGAAAAGACCGCCTATTTCCAGTACCACATCGAAAAGCTGCTTGCCAGCGACGATATCCGCCAGTGCCGCCCGCTGCCGGATTCCGCCTTTAAAAACGAGCTGGAGCACAACCACGATTTTGTGGACCTCTCCTGCCGCATCGCGGGCGTTCTGTTCGACTACATGCACGCGCACACCACCATTCCGGGGGCAGACCTTGCCGTGGTGGATTTTACCCGCGATGGTGAGCCGTGGCTGGGCATTCTGAAGCTGAACTACAAAAACGGCTACACCCACTACACCGAGAATGTGGAGGGTGCCCCGGTGAACTCCATCATCCAGCAGCGGGCCTGCCTGCCCAGCCAGAGCGGCAAGGTGGAGGAAGGTGCCCTTGTCAATCTGACCGACTACTCCATGAAGCTGCTGGAAAAAAAGTTCGACATCGACGGCCACAAGGATTTTTACCTTTCCACGGTAGTGTTCCAGTACACCACCGCCCAGCCGGAAAAGAAAAAGCTGCAGGCCATTCAGGAAGCCGCCGTGCAGGCCGTGCAGGAAAACTACGCAGATCAGCCCCACGTAGAGGCTCAGGTCGCGATGCTGATCGCCAATCAGGCCGCAGACAACGACAATCAGGTATCCATCCAGCAGGTGCGTCAGCAGTTGGAAGAGGAATATCCCCTTGCCGCCGTGCCCTTTGATGATTATGTGGAAAAGAGTGATGTGCTGGAAGCGCCTGAGCAGCCCGTGACCGTGACCCCTGCGCGCATCCGCCGCATGGAGAGCCGCAGCATCCACACCGCCAACGGCATTGAGGTGAAGATCCCCACCGAACTGCTCAACTCGGACAACGAGGTGGAATTTCTGCACAGCGACGACGGCAGCATTTCGCTGCTCATTAAAAATGTGATCCTGTAAGAAACGATTTAAAATTGTCTCCGCGCACGGATCGCGCTCCGACAATATCAGCGGAATCATTATTTTCATATTTGCAAAAGCCGAAAAATCTGCGGATTTTCCGGCTTTTCTTTTTTCACAGGAAGGAGCCGTAACGGGAAACAACAAAAAAGCCATCGTTTTTGCATTTCTGCATCAACGATGGCTTCGTATTGGAGCGGCCGACGAGGCTCGAACTCGCTACCTCCACCTTGGCAAGGTGGCGCT
>OGKF01000605.1_pt1 | contig 19278 bp, 8 predicted proteins | sample 1572391 | NCBI WGS metagenome assembly OGKF01 (sample SAMEA2582095, study PRJEB24529) | metagenome | biome: Human gut stool | place: China | collected 2011
GTTACAGTCCGTTGCTGTCTTCAGGCAAGCCTGTCTCATGTTCCCGGAGCGATGTAATGACAGCTGACAACCGCATTCCGCGCCTTTGTTTCTCTTCCGTATATAAGCGTCGCAACGGCAAAAGAATTGTAGTCGGACGCAACGGACTGCTTTTCATTGAGATAGCAGGGCTAAAGAGCTTTGATGAGGCTGTGCGCATACGGCGCGTTGCATCGCGCCAGCCATACACAATGTTGGCTTTTATTGGTGCGAATGGATTGTCTGTCATTGTGGTTTGTTCTGTTTCGCAGGCCGACGGCACTGTTCCATGCGATACGGAGGCCTGGCGCAGGCTAATGACAAAGGGGTACAGACTTCTGCATTATATATATTCGTCACAGCTAAAGACCGAAATATCAATGCAGACAGGCACTGCCGAGGCTATGTGCCTTATGAGTGCCGATGCCGGAATTTATTACAATCGTGAGGCTTTGACATTGATTGTGTGTGAGAATGATGTGTATGACACTTTTAATGTATGCCGTTCGCACGATTTTGAAGCCGATGAGTCGCCTCTTCCCGGCAAATCGTCTTCAGAGGCTTATCGCTATATCTTTTATTGCTGTTGGAACCATGTGCTTGATTCAGAACTTAATCAAGACGACCCTTATTATGCTGAACGCGCCATACAGAAGCTGGCATACCTGTGCCGTAAGTCAGGTTTGCCGCAGCAGATGTGTGTTGACCGCACAATGAACCTTGGCACGATTAATGTAGAGCGCGGCCTGGTTGAGTTGCTTTTTGCGCAGGCATATCGTCAGGCAGAAGATAATCCTAATCCGTTGAGGTATGTCGAGGCTCCCCGGCTTCAGGCCATGAAACTTGATAATTTTTTCAGTACACGTTATGTCATGCGCCGCAATGTGCTTACGGGTGTGGTGCAGTATAAGCACATCGGGGCTTGCGATGCCGATTACAGGCCGGTTACGCAGGAAGTTATCAACACCATAGCCGTGAAGGCTCAGCGCGAGGGCATCAGGGTATGGGCACGTGACATCAAGGAACGCGTGAATTCTACGCTCGTTTCTGATTTTGATCCGTTGAACCATTGGCTTGACTCATTGCCCGAATGGGACGGATGCGACCGCATAAAAGCCTTTGCGCTGCGTGTTCCTACCGACAATTCCCGTTGGTCGGAATACTTCAGCGTATGGATGCGCTCAATGGTTGCTCACTGGATGGGGCTGGATGTCATGCACGGCAACGACCTTGTTCCCCTGCTCATTGGCAGTCAGGGCTGTGGCAAGTCGTCGTTTGCCAAGATTATATTGCCGCCAGAGCTCCGCGCCTATTACAACGACCGTATCGACTTCCGCAACGACAACACGCTGATGCGTGGCCTGTCATCCTTTGCCCTTATCAACATCGATGAGTTCGACCGCTATTCGGCCAGTAGACAGCCGCTGATTAAATACATCATTTCAAAGAGTGAAGTAACAGCCGTGAAGGCATATCGCAGCAATTTTTCAACTGAACGCCGTTATGCAAGCTTCATTGCCACAACCAACAGCAGACATCCTTTGACCGACCTTACCGGTAGCCGAAGGTTTGTGTGCGTGGCAGTTACGGGCAGCATTGATTTCACTTCGGCTGTTGATTATCAGCAGCTTTATGCCCAGATTATAAGCGAAATACGTGGCGGCGCTTTATGTTATCTCAATGCGGCAGCTACTGAACGCCTGATGGACGACAACATGAGCTTCATGCGTGTATCTGATTTTGGCTCGGCAGTAGCCCGTCTCTTCCGCATTCCTGAAGCCGATGGGGCAGGGCATGAGATGTCTGTTGACGACATTGTGTCCGTAGTCTGCCGTGCCTATCCGCGTCTGCCATTGTCAGGGTTGTCTGATAAAAGTGTAGGCATAACGTTGAAGCGGCTAGGTTTCAGCAGGCGCCACACGCGCACCGGAGTGCGTTATATCGTGGAGCAAATAGGAGAATAATTTTTTCTTTAGAAACTCATCACTCGTCACATCCTGCTCTAAGATGCTTGCTGTCAGGTGGTTATAGTGTGATGAGTTGACTTTTCAACTCATCACACTATCTGTTTTTCAGCTTTTTCAGGATTTTATTGATGTTTTCATAATGCAGAATTCAGACAAACAACAGTTTCTGAGCATAATTAATCCTGTTTTTGGTTGACCAAATATGCATGTGTGATGAGTTGAAAAGTCAACTCGTCACACTGTAAATCGTTGTAGATAAATAAGTTATGCCCAATTGTGACGAGTGATGAGTTTTTAAAGAAAAACATTTTTATTATATGCGTTGGCAATATGATAAGTGCCCTTTCGTAATGTAAAAGGCCACCTTTCGCATTCTAAAAACTATGCTTTTGCAATACGGAATGATACGTGTCAGAATGTTTGAAAGTCAATAATTTATGATGAAAAAAACGCCTGTCTTTCCAAAACAGAAAAGACAGGCGCCGCTTTTACTATATCCACATTCTATGATGTGAAAATCCCCATTATTATTTAACTAAAACTTTTTTTACCAAGTTTCCTACTTTTACAATATATATACCATTGTTCAGGTTGAAGGTACAGTTGCCGTCAACATTGCTTTCTGCCACTTTTACGCCTGAAACATTGTAGATAGCAACCGGCTTATTAGCAGCGCTGACATTGATGTAGCCTTTGCCTGCAGTTATGCCTTCTTGCATATCGTTCATCTGGTATATGTTAGTGCTTACCGGTCCTGTAAGTGTCATGCAGATGCCTGTGTATGCTTCGTCTACTCTTATATAGTGCTTGCCCGGAGTAGTGACAGTGGTTTTCCAAGTGCATAGCATATTGTAATCCTCGTCGAATGAGTTTTGGAATTCCATTACAACTCCATTAGTTCCGTTGAGTGCATCTTCTTCGTTGGCAAACCATACAGGGTTGGTCATGAACGGAGCGTTGGTTGTAACAGTAACTTCTCCTTCTTCAAGCGGAACGACATACCATAACGGTTTTGTTGCCTCAACTTCCGGTAGTTCTACAGCCTCTCCGTCTTTAAGCTCGATAGCCGTATTGACAGACTCGCCTTCCTTAAACTCTCTTTCGGTGAAGTACACGCTGTTGCCTTTTGACGCTGTTGTTATCTTGACATTTACAAGGAATATGTCGCCTGATGCAGCCGAAAGGTCAACATGGTAAATAGTAGAACCGTCGGTATCTGGTCCTGATATTGCTACTGGCTCACCGTCCTTGCCCTTGCAGTAATAAATTTCGTCATAGCCCATATCATTGTAAGGCTTGTTGCTTTCGATAGTCAGAACGCCGTCTTCCTTCATTGTGTATTGCAGCCATAGATTTCTTGGTATTTCGTCTCCGAATGTGTATGTGTCGCCGTCTACTATTATCGGGTTAGTGCGTCCTTCTCCGAGATCATAATCTTTTTCCTCTATGGTGAACTTCTGTCCGTCCAAGGCTCCGTCTATCTTAATGAGATATGTTGTTCCCTCGAGAATCTCAAGCACGTATGCCATATTTTCGTCTCTAGTAGTAGAATAAGAACCATCGTATGGGCCGGTGCCCTTCGGGAATGAAACGAACATATTAGACGGTCCGCTGAAATACAGTTTGCCGGTTATTGTGGCTGTATACTTATAATACTTGATGTATCCGTTCTTGTTTTCAACAGTGTTTTCACCTTTCACGGCTGTTAGAGGATCGGTGATGATGTCACCCTGCATTATGTCCTCCATTGAAACTTTGAATGTGATAGGCTCTGTCTCGCTTGAAGTCCATTTGATGATATAGCGCTGGCCCTGCTCGCCTCCGCTGACCTGTGTGTATACGGCATTATTGCCGGAAATGCTGTTATAACTGTTCCCACTAGGATAAATTTCAACCTTAGTGTATCCGCTTTGTATTTCAGAAACAGCCTTCACATCAAGAATCTTGTTCGACTGTGCCGGAATATCTACCGCATAGAATGTTGTCTTGTTAGAGGCCTCTGTTGTGATTTCTGATGGAGTTTCACTGATTACAATCGGGTTCGACTCTTTGTCTCCTGCCTTATAGTCTTCGCATGCAAAAGTCATAATCTGCTCTTCTGTCGTAGCTTCAGTTTTGTTTACACATACGAAATATATAGTGTTTGGCTCTTCCAGTTCCCAACGTGTGTTGAAGCTGCCTTCTTCTGATGTGGCCAAAGTATATCCGGCTTCAATAAGACTCTTGTCTTCCGGGAAAATCTTAACTTGTCCGCCAGGAAGTTCGCTTGTGCTGCTGACAACTCCATATCCGGTTCTTTCGTTTGAGTATATGTAGTAATAAGTACCGGCTGCTGCAGGAACAGTGTTGTCGCCTTCTTTCAGCCGGAACGGCATGTAGAGTGAGCCGCGCTCAGCGTCTTCAAATGTTACGTCAAGTATGAAAGGAGAATAGTTGTCGAATCTTATCAGATATGTCTTTCCTTCTTCTACCGGCATCTTGCATTGATGTTGTGTACCGCGGTCGATGGCGAATGTCGGGTCGAATTTGAGCCCAATAGAGCCTTCAACAGTAATTCCCATTACGGCTGTAGACGAGGTCATGACAAGCAGACCTTCCTTGTCTGCCGTGTAAGTGGCATAGAAAACTTGATCAGAAAATACATACTGGTTTCCCATGTAATACTTGTTTTCGGGTGAGATAGGCATAGGATCATCCTCGGTATGACCTTTGCCTAAATCCGGTAAAGGAGTCGTTTTCAAGTCGAATGTTGCCTTGTTGCCGCTATACACTGGCATTTGAAAGTAAATTGTGCTGCCTGCCTCCAACGGATAATTTTGTATGGTAAATTGTTCGCCTTGAGCAGGCTTTACGTTAACCCGTTCGCTGCCGTCGAGTTCAAATGCCGTTAATTGCTGGATACTGGTTGCCTCAATCGTAAGTATACTGTTCTCTTCAGCTGTGTATTTCCAGTAGACATCCACTTCATCTTTTGTGTCAGGCGTATATTCGTTATAACCGACACGCAGGTTTATCGCTGTTTCGGGCGAGTCTTGTGCGATGGCAAAGCCTGACATTGCAGCTAGCAATATTGTTGTGAATAAATGCTTTTTCATAAACAGAAGGTTTTAAGTGTTAAACAAGAATTGCAGCATGGGTTATTGTCTGCCGTTTCGACGGGATAAATCACCCCGGGCAATATCCCATGCTGCAAATATTATATGTATGGCGTCTGGAAATGTTTTTATCTTATTACATATTTCTTGCCGCCCTTGATGTATATGCCTTTTGTGAGGCCTTTAAGGCTGCCGTCGGTGCGCACTAAGCGTCCGTCTATGGTATATATGTCGTTGTCGTTCTTTGCTTCATCAGAATTTATTGTCTGCTTGATTCCTGATGCAACACCTTCTTCGACAGTTACATTTGCTATCTGTAAATAAGACATTCCATTTACAGGATACGGGCTTACGAGGTGTATACCTATACAGCGCGCTCCGTCTGTTCCTGCCGGAACGTTAAACTCATACTCAGAGTAAATCCAGTTGTCGCCTGATTCATTCAACTGCGGCTTGAACGTAAATTCATCAAACATAGCATGTTCTGTGTAAATGTTGTTGCTGCCCAAAGTGAACTGCAGTTTCTCTTCGGCTGTGCAGCGTATCTTCACTCTAATCTTGTAGCTCTTTGCGGCATTAAACTCGAGCGGAGGACTTATCAGCCATTCGTCGGCGTCATTTCCGTAGTTTTCGATACCTGGGTTGACAATGTATTCAGCGCATGGTGTAGTATCGTCAAACTGCAGCGGTCCCCATTCAGATGTATATGTCCAGCTGTATGCGTCTTTATTGGCATCGTAAGCCATCCACTGATTTTCAAAATATGTCATGTTTGAAAAGTCTTGTGACATCGGCAGAGTCATAGCCTTGCCGAGTACATAGGCTTCTGGCATGTTTGCAGCTGTCTCACCATATTCGTTGCATGCATAGATGACGTATGTGTAGCGTCCGATACGTGTCATCTGGTCGTCTGTGAACGTGGTTTCTTTCAGGTTTTCAACAACAGTCTTGTTGTCCGGCTGGCGCACGATCTTATATGTCAGTCCGTCTGGAGAGAAATATCCTCCGTTAAAGCCTTGTGTAGGTGCGTCCCATGACAGCTTGGCTGAAGCACATCCTTCGCCAACGACGAATTTCATGTTAGACACCTGTCCCGGCATGTCGTTGCCTACAAATACCGTTGCGCGGGCCTTGCCGCCGTTGCCGGCCTTGTTTACGGCGTAAATAACGTATGCGTAGTCGCCGTCAGCATCAATACTGGTGTCGTCATAAGACGTTGCATTAGCTTCCAGAGTTGCAATCTTTTCTCCGTTACGCTCTATCACATAACCTGTAACGGCATCAGCCAATGTCTCGCCGCCGAAAGAAGTTGTAGGAGCTTTCCATGTCATGTGTGCTGTCCTTGCACCTTTCTCTCCTGGTGTAACTGTGAATTCTGCAGGTTCAGCAGGAGCGTTGTCTCCGCCTTCAGCAAACGGGATGTAGAGAGCCATGAATGATGAGTTGATACCAATCTGTCCGAGATTCTTCATTGTTACATTTTCAGATGTCATGTCGATGCACAGCATGTGTGCTTGTATGCCCTTGTCATAATCATATGAGCATGCTGCCCAATACAGAAGACCAGTAGAATGGTCGAATTCCATTGTCTGATTCTGTGACAATCCTCCGAAACCTGTCTGCAATATTCTTGTTACCGAACCGTCATTTTTGTTCACCTTATACAGCACACCGTCATTGGCGCCTACGCCATATAATGTTCCGTCCATGTCGGCAGCAATTACGCCAAGAGTTTTTTGCAGCGTTGTAACCTTTGTAAGCATACCGTCTTTAAGGTTGACGCTATACAGGGCAGATTCTCCCTGGAAGAAACCTATTGCGTACATTGTCTTAGAACTGTAGTCATAGGTCATGTCCTGTGTCTTGAAGTTAGTGCCTTGTGCGGCAAGTCCTTCCGAACCCAGCACTGTGTAACGGCCCGTCGTTATATTGTATGATATGAAATCGCCGTTCTGAGGACCCATAAATGAGTCGTAGACATACTCGTATGCATAGAATACGTCGTCTACGGCAGCTCCCGAATAGATGCTCTTCATGTTTCCATAAGGATATATTACGTCAGCTTTTGAAAGATCATTGAGGTTTAATGAACAAAAGCCGTAAGCACCTGCCAGAGCTCCGTTGTAGTTAAAGTATCCATACATTTTCCTGTTTACGGTTGATGCTGAGCCGCTGTCTGCAGCATACGCAGATGTGTTGGCGCAAATAATAGCCAAGACTGCAAGCATGGAGAATAAAATTTTCTTCATAATGGTACTTTTTAAATGTTAATAATTAGGGTCTTGCTAAAATAACTTTTTTAATTAACTCACCGCATTTTACAATGTACATGCCACATCCAGGAGTGCATGTTATATGCCTCTGGGCTGATTTCTGTATAATGCGGCCGTCAGCTGAGAGTATGAGTACATCAGACTTTTGCGGATTGTCAATATTTATTGTTCCGCCGGTTGTGCTGATGCGTGCCAGTTCTTGTCCTGCTTCGTGTGATTCAATGCCTGTTGCATCGCTCTTGAAGTCGAAAGTGATCACACCGTTGTTTTCTCTTATGTTTGTTATCGGACAGTTTACCGCGTCAGATGTAGTATGCCATTTTGCAGAAGGCATTGACGTATCAGTAAACTGTGTGTTGTTGCTTGTTCCGGGGAACGGGTCGCCGGCCTCGGTGCCGTCAGAGGCATGTCCGTCTGCAGGGATAAGAGAAACATGCTCATAGCCTGACGATGAGGTGTTGACACGGTTGGTATTCCAAAGAGAAGGAACATAATGTATTTGCGAAATAATCAGTCCGTGACCGTCGAGAGCCTTGTCCCAGCCTGTCTGCTGGCGGTTCTCCAAGGTGAAGTATTCATTGTTGTCTGTTCCGCATACAATGAAGTATGCCTCGTTTGATTCAGACAACGGGTTTAATGTCAGGTCCTTGGCAGGTTCGCTAAGCACTACAGGTTCGAGCCAGCCTACAGTATATTTGTCCATTGCTGTGTATCCGGCAGGAGTCTTGCTGTCGTCATTATAGAGTCCGTTGCACATCACGTCCCATGTAAGCATGCCTTGCATTCCTGAATATGCAGCGTCGTATATGTCAGGCAGTCCGAGGATGTGGCTGAACTCATGGCAGAATGTGCCGATGCCGTCGAGAGTTGTTCCTTCATGGCCTCTCAGCTCACATGAACATGCTGCCTGTCCTAAATACAGTCCGTCGTACATGTTCCAGCTTTCGTAGGTCAGGTCTACGGCCTGTGGCCATACAGTCTCTTCGCTGCCGCCCTGCGACTGTCCGTAGCCGGCATACACCACGAAGATAAAATCAACATATCCGTCGCCGTTGTAGTCGTATTTAGAAAAGTCGACGTCTGTGTTTGCGTCTGCCATGCTGCATGCATCTATCATCAGTTCTGCTGCTCTCTCGTCATAGCCGTAATATGCCATTTCGTGAGGAAGGTCAACAGGGCCGACAATGTCAAATGTAGGAACAAACTTTCCGGCAGACTGCGCGGTGAAATAGCTCTTTATGCTTCCTGAAGCATACGGGCCTGAATAGTCTTCATCGTTTGCCATGCTGTTATATATGTCATGGATGTTGTCAGTAGAAAACTTCTGGTCCTTAAACTGGGCTAAGATTATAAGTCCGCGGATATTGCCTATTGTTGGGAATACAGGCTCTATGACGCTTGGCGAGCTTTGACTTTTTACTCTTTGTGCCTTAGAGGCTATCTCCTGGCGCTTGTCCCTATAGGCTACGGCAAGCTTTTGCTTGATAGCCTGCTGGTCTAATGTTTTAATAAACTGGAGTTCTTTAGCGTTGCGGCTTGTTGCGTTGTGTGCCACCATTCCTGTCGGCACCACCTTGTTGTCAACAATTTCTGCATATCTAAGACTTCCGTTTGCATCGGGTAGAAGGATGAATCCGTCTTCACTTACATAATGGTGCATGTATTCGTCACCATTTAAATACACTGTTACCTTAGTTCCGTCTGCCTGGGTGTATGATATTTTGTTTGGCCAGGCAGGAGCAGCGTATGCGCCGTTTAAACAAATCAGGCAAGCTGCAATGGTAATAAAAACGTTAAGGATTCTCATAATATTGTAGGTGTTAAGTTTATCAGAACAATAGATTTATTAAATTTTTACGTCTGCTAAATTATATTTTTTATTACAGATTATACAAATAAACACATTCAAATTCTTCACATTTCACGAAATATTAAAAAAAAACTTGCATTTTACGATTTTGTCTATATTATTCTCTTATATTTTGTTTAATTTTGCAATGTAAGACGGTTAATAGTCTGTCGATTAAAATTTATTAAAAGCCTAATACGATATGTTTAAACACATTATTTTCATAATATTTCTATTTGTATGTCCTGTATGTCATTCTTATGCGTCGATGCCTACAAACACAAAATCAGGCATGACAAAAATAATAGCCGACGGCTTGTATAAGGATGGCAATTATCCTTTGGCCCTTACATATTATATAAAAGGTATGGAAATAGCTGAAAAGGAAGACGACAAGCGCACATACATGGCATGCATAGGTAATATTGCCAATATTTATGAAGCTTTTGGCGATTATGAGGCAAACCTATTCTATCTGCTGAAAGGATACAAAATGTCGAAAAAGCTTAATGACGAAGAGCTGATAGGCAAATACCTTACTAATATAGTGCCTGCATATTGTCATCTGGGGAATATTAAAAAGGCAAAGGAATATTATGATATAGCCAAGAAGATGCAGGTAAGCAAGAACGCAACACAATGGGAGTATTTCCTAATATATAATTCTGCCCGAATAAAGCAGGCTGAACGTAAGTATGACGAAGCTGTGAAGGATCATCTAAGGGCTGCCGCATACGCAGAGAAAAATGAGCTGGACGACATCTTTATATTATATCAGGAGTCTGAGATAGGAAATATTCTCGTCAAAAAGCATGATTACGGCAATGCCATAAAGTATGGAGCTAAATGCCGGGATATGTCTGTTGAAATGGATAATGCCGAGATGGAAATCAATGCGTACAAGATTCTTTACGAGGCGTATGCCGGAAATGGGGATAGCGATTCTGCCAGAAAATACAGAGTGTTGTATCTTGAGACTTATGACTCGGTGTTTAGTGCAAAGGGCATGAACCAGGCAAGGGGAAAGCTGCAGGAGTATGAGTCGCGTAAAAGTACGGAGGAGATAAGTTCGCTGACCTCGATTATCAATATTTACACCTTGGCTGTTATCTTGATTTCTATTTTGTTGATAATCACGATTGTGCTGGCAGTGGTGGTTATACGCAAGAACCGTAATTTAAGAAATGCACAGCGCCTGCTTATCAACAAGAACAACGACTTGATAAAATCAGACAGAAGCAAGGTGGCTATTGTGCCGTCTTACAATGAAGGCGATGAGGCCGGTGACGACGAGTTTGACGGAAATGCCGGTGGGGTTGACATGACGCAGGAACAGGCTGACGCGCTTCTTGCGAAAATAAATGAGATTATAAATACGCCCGAAATAATTTCTGATCCTGACCTCAGTCTGAAGATTATAGCCGACATGGCAAAGTCGAACACAAAGTATGTTTCGTTTGTCATCAACAAAACATACAATAAAAACTTCAGAACATACATTAACGAGAAACGTATAATGGAGGCATGCAGAATGCTTTCGGATAATGAGCATTATGGCAATATGACCATTCAGGCTATTTATGAGGAGGTGGGATATACCAATGCGACAAGCTTTAACCGCACATTTAAGAAAATTAACGGCATGACTCCAGCCATGTATAAAAAGCTGGCGACTAAAGAGAAGTAAATATACGGAAGCTATAAGAAGGTAAATTTTTTATGCCATGTGCATGGCCTGACGATATTCTTGCATGTGAATGATGCGTTGGCTGTATGGCAAGGCTTATTTTATGTAGGCTTAACAGGTGTTGCAATTTGTAAAGTCATAGACTACGAACTGGCTTACGGTTGCGGAGCATACTGATTTCTCATAAAAAAACAATTAGTTTTTGATGAAAAACTCGGCCGTTTTCGCTTCAAAAGTGGCCGAGTTACGACATGAAAACAATAGGTTAATGATTTGAAACTAATACGCATTGTTTTGCTTATTGTTTTTGTTGAGTAATCGTCAGATATGAACGTTTATTAATAATAAGTGTATGTTTTGCTTTCGATTTTTCTGGGTTGTAAAATAAATTTATTTGATATTCAGCTTGAATATTAAGATATTGTTGTGCCGGATATCACGTTTATGGCATTTTTGCGTAGTCTTGATTTTGTCAGTGATGCATTTTTTAGGATAAAACTTTAAAACAACATGAAATGTCTCAGTGGGATAAGCTGTTGTGCGGCTTATATATTTTATATATAAAATCAGGTTTTTCTTTGCATTTTTAAATTTATATTTTTACTTTTGCCAATAATTAGTATGTTCAAAAGAGAATAATAATCTAATCTATGATCACATTTGTTTTAAGTTTGGTTGCCCTTGTGGTGGGCTATTTCATTTATGGACGCATCGTAGAGCGTGTGTTTGCTCCCGACGACCGTCCTACACCGGCTGTAAGTATGGCCGACGGCGTAGACTATGTAGTATTGCCGGGATGGAAAATCTTTATGATTCAGTTTCTTAACATTGCCGGCACAGGACCTATTTTCGGTGCCATCATGGGTGCCAAGTTTGGCCCTTCGGCCTATCTGTGGATAGTTTTCGGCTGTATCTTTGCTGGTGCGGTTCACGATTATCTCAGCGGAATGTTGTCGCAGCGTCATGGCGGTGCAGGTCTGCCGGAGCTTGTAGGCTGTTATCTCGGCAAGTCAACTAAGAAGGTCATGCTGGTGTTCTCTGTTTTTATGCTTATAATGGTCGGTGCCGTGTTTGTATATAGTCCGGCATTGATATTAGGTACAATATGCGGCGACTCAGTTACATGGGTTTATGTATGGTGTCTGATAATTTTTGCATATTATTTTCTTGCCACGATGCTTCCTGTTGATAAGATTATCGGCAAGATTTATCCGCTTTTTGCCATTGCCATGCTGTTTATGGCTGTTGCGCTCATGGTGGTGCTGTTTGTCAAATGGCCGCAGCTGCCAGAGCTTACCGACGGACTTGGCAATCTGTCGCCTAAATCGGGTCCGATATTCCCATGTCTTTTTATAACCATTGCCTGTGGTGCCATCAGCGGCTTCCATGCCACTCAGAGTCCGCTTATGGCACGTTGTATGGCGAATGAGAAACAGGGACGTCCGCTGTTTTACGGTGCGATGATAACCGAGGGCATCGTTGCGCTTATATGGGCAACAATATCTTCTTATTTCTTTTATGGCGGAGCCGCACAGGAGCTGGGCGTGCCTCTTACGCTTCAGGCACCTGAGGTGGTAACCACCGTGTCTTCGGGATGGCTCGGCATGTTTGGCGGTGCATTGGCTATACTTGGCGTTGTGGCTGCTCCTATAACGAGCGGCGACACGGCATTGCGCAGTGCCAGACTGATTATTGCGGAGTTTCTTAACTTTGAGCAGCACACCATACGCCACCGCATTTATATATGCATACCTCTGTTCTTGGTCACGCTGGGCTTCTTGTGGTTTAACATCGCCGATGAAGACGGCTTCAACGTTATATGGGGATGGTTCGGATGGGCCAATCAGACGCTTGCCGTGTTTACGCTTTGGGCGCTTACGGTGTATCTTGCGCGTAAGTCAAAGCCGTATATCATAACGCTTATCCCGGCTATGTTTATGACGGCCGTGTGTGTGGCATTCCTTCTTGTTTCTAAAAATTCGTTTGCACTCAGCAATGTTGCCGGCTATATAGCTGCCGTCATAGTGCTGCTGCTGTCGGGAGTGCTGTTTGCGTTCTGGCACAAGAAATATTGCCGGATAAGCACAGACAACGATTAATTTTTTGTGATAATATGTCGTAAGCCCGCGTCCGGGCTACAGGCCATGACCTCATTGAGCAGGTCATGGCTTTTTGTTTATGATGAAAAGCACAAACCGACGGACTGATATTGATTATCTGTCCGCCGGTTTGTGCTTAAGTTTATTGAATTGTGCTTTGAAGAGAGTATGTCGTTATAAAACGTATTATCCGAAAAAGCCTACAACGTATTTTGTTATAAAGTATCCGCCACCTACGAGCCATACGTAAAGCATGCCGGCAAGGAGGAACGGCTTGGCTCCGGCCTGTTTAAACTTCTGTATGTTTGTGTCTGTTCCGAGAGCAGTCATTGCCATGGTCAGCAGGAAGGTGTCGATGTATTCAATGACGCCGTTCAGCGGTATGTCCTTAACTGTCGGTGCATCGAAAAGATACTGCAGGAGGGAGTTTACACAGATTATGCCGATGAAGCCGAAGGCAAACCAGGGTATTGTGATTTTGCTCTTTTCCTTATGTCCGTCGGCTGTGGCCTTCTTGCGTCCGGCAAGCGCGAAGCTCATTATGACGAGCACCGGGGCAAGCATCATTACGCGTATCATCTTTGTGATAGTTGCAGTGCCGGCTATGCCCAGGCTGTCTGTCGGGTCCATGGCGTTGCCGGCTCCGGCTACGTGTGCCACTTCGTGCAGCGTGCTTCCAGTGTAGATTGCAACGGCTGTGTCGCTCAGGCCTGAAAGTATTCCGGAACGATACATGATGGGGTAGAGGAACATTGATATTGTTCCGAAGATAACCACAGTTGATACGGCAATGGCTGTCTTGTGGCTTTCACATTTCACTACGGGCTCGGCTCCGAGCACGGCTGCTGCACCGCATATGGCGCTTCCTGTATAGGTCATTAGCGTAGTGTCGCGGTCGAGCTTGAGCATGCGGCCAAACCACAGGCCAAGAAATATTGTTCCTGTAACGATTATAGCATCCACGATTATTGCCGGCACTCCTACTGCCGCAACCTGTGTCAGCGTAAGGCGGAAACCATAGAGCACGATACCCGTGCGGAGAAGTTGCTTCGTGCAGAACTTAATACCCGGCACCCAAGTTTCGGGCAGTTTGTTGCGAAGGCTGTTGGCATAGAGCATACCAAGGATGATTCCGATGATGAGCGGACTGAGCGAGAGCTGCTTCATGATGGGCAGGTCTGCCAGATAGAATGCTGCAAACGAAAATAATGCAATCAGCAAGATTCCGTGAAGGGTGTTTGCCCTGTTTCCTTTTTCAAACATGATAGATTACCTTTGTTAATAATATTTATTTTATTCTCTTTTTCTCCTTGCCGAGCAGACCTTCGTGTCTTGTTGTCGGGCTGCCTTTAAGTTTACTGCTGCAAAGGTAATTAATTTTTTGTTATGTAGTATATCTTAATTTTTTATACTCTATAACCTGAAGTTATTATGCTGCGGCGTGTAAAGTCTTTGAACTTTTCGGTCAGCGGCGAATCCTTGCCGGCAGAGGCCACAAAGCAGAAGTGGCGGCTGAAGTTGAGACCGGCAATGTCGATGACTCTGAACACGCCTCTGGCCAGTTCTTCCCTCACGGAGAACACCGACACTATGCCCATGCTGCGGCTGTGGCGCAGAAAGGCCTTGATGGCTTCGGTGCTGCCGAGGCGTATGCGTATGTTAAGTTCCTGTGGCCTTATTCCGTGCTTTTCCAGTTCGGTCTCTATCACCTCGAGTGTTCCTGAGCCTTGCTCGCGTATGACGAGCGGTTGGTGGCACAGCTCCTGCGGAGTAATTTCTTCGGGCATCGACTCGTTGCCCGACTGCTTTATTATGGCCACGAGTTCGTCTTCAAGAAACGGCTCATACTGTAGGCCGGCTGAATGTGTGATGCCTTCTACCATGCCAAGGTCGATGTCGTGGTTGAGCAGTGCGTTCTCTATGTCGCGCGAGTTGCCGTTGGTGAGCGACACCTCTATCTGCGGAAATCTTTCGGTAAATTCTGCCAGTATCTGCGGCAGCACATACTGCGCCACCGTGGTGCTTGCGCCTATGCTTATGTGTCCGCTGCTGCGCTCGTTGAGCAGGTTCATGTCGTATTCCATGCGGTTATACTCGTCGAGTATGCGGCTGCAGTGTTCAAGCATGAGCCGTCCGGCATCGGTGAGCATTATCTTTCCGCCTGTGCGGTCGAAGAGTCTTACGGAGTATTGCCGTTCCAGTTCGTTGATGTGTTTGGTTATTGCAGGCTGGCTTACGAACAGCTCTTTAGCCGCACGTGTGAAACTGAGGTTCTTGGCCACGCTGTAGAATGCTTTTAGTCTGAAATCTGACATATTACCGTTATTTGTTTCTTAACCTGACAAAAATACAACTAAAAAACGAGAACGGAAAGCAAGGCGTGATAAAAGTGGTTGTCTGGAAAAGAAAATATCCTGAGATTTATATTTTGCGGCGTAAGCATGAATGCGCAAAATTGATAAAGCTATTGCAGCCTAATGGTGATTTTGATAGAAACAGAAATGGCTGTCCATAAATGAATCTTTGGACAGCCATTTCTGTTCTTATCTGATATGCCGCAAGCGGCATCAGCTTTTTTTATTCTGCTTATCAGTTGTTCTTGCTGACGAATATGGCGTTCTTTATTTCAATTGTTTCGCCGTATGTCAGGTGAGCGCCGATAACTGTAATCTCGTCTCCAACCTTGAGACCGCTGTTGGCAACAAAGTCGTAGCGGTTGTCGCCAGTTGCACCATAGCCGGGATACAGACCATAGAGATAAACCTCGTTTGTACCGTCAGAGATATAGACATTGCCGTAATGGTCGTTGGCTATCTTTGTGATTGTACCGGTTATCATATAGTTGGTGTCGCTGTCAGGAAGACCCATGAAGTCGGCAATAGAGATGGTTGTTGTAGGATTCAGTTCTGTAACGTCGCCGCCTACCAGTTCTACTGTGCCTTTATATGTGTCGTGTGTACCTACAACGGTTACGATGTCGCCGTTCTTAACGCCTTTGGCTGCAGCGTTGGTGCTCTTGTAAACCAAGGTAGAGCCGCTCCAGTCGGTCAGCGTGAAACTTCCGTTGTCCTGAACGTCTGTTGCCACACCCTTAAGGCGATATTGTGCATCGCCGTCGGCAGCAGCGTTGAAGTCTGCTACAGATACGTCCTGTATGCCGCCTTGCTGTGTGATTGTAGTCAGTGTGGTGTATGTCTTACCGTCTGCCACAGTAGCAAGTGTCAGCTCTGTTGAGCGTATGCCACCTTCGTTGGGTGCAGCCTTGAAGGTCAGTTCTGCAGATGTGCCGTTCTGCTTTATTGAAGCGATAGACAGCCATTCCTTGGCATCCTCTGGAATGTCTACTGACACGCCAGAGCCTTTTGTGGTTACATATGCTGTAATGGTGCCGCCATCTTTAGAAATGGCGTCTGCAGAAAGAGAGTCAACCTTGATAAGGCTCTTGTTGATGTCAACAACAGTAACGTTTACCAGCTCTACAGTTCCGTTGTAAGTAAGCTTCGGACCCTGAACTGTGATTTCGTCGCCTACCTCGATGCCAAGGCTGAGGAAGTTCTTCTCAGCGCCTGACGCGTCGAGAGTTCCGTAGATGTAAATCTCGCCTGTACCGTCGTTCAGATAGAGGTTTCCATAGGTGGTGTTGGCGATAGCTGTCACCGTACCTGTTACCTGATAAGTCTTGTTGTCAGGTCCGGCAATAACCTCGGCGCAAGTGGCGTTTGTGATGCTTACTTCACCCTGTACGACATTGATGTGCTGCGTTTTTCCGTTGCAGTGGATGGTCATGGCGTCAGAGCTGCGTCCGCCGCTGTAAGCCTCGGCTGTGAATGTAAGCTCGGTTTCACCGGCTGTGCCTGTTTCGGCAGAAGGAGTAATCCATTCTGGCACGTTTTCAAGTTTCCAGTCAGCTTTTGCCGTAACTGTTATTGAGGCGCTTCCACCTTCCTCAGGTATAGATATGTATGACTGTGACACCTGAATGTCATCAAGCAGAGTGATGTCATCGTCGTTTGAGCAGCTTGTGAACAAAGCCACAACACTCAGCAGAAGCAGGGAAAATATATTTTTTAGTTTCATAATTATACTTCCGTTTTAAAAATTAGTTGAATGTGTACTTGATGCCGATAGACATATACCAGCATTGACCGATTGCATGGTTTGCTGTCCATGTCTTTGTTGATCCGTTGATAGATGACGGAGTAGAGAACACAGCATAGCCGTCAGCGTCGGCTCCTTCATATTTCAGGATCTTTGCTTCTGTGCCGATAGCCGGGTTGAGAGTCTTGGCCACACCCCATGAAGAGTTGAAGAGGTTGCCGACGTTCTTGATGTCGAAGCTCAGGGTCAGCATGTGTTTGCATGCACCTGTGTTGAACACGAAGTCGTGCTTGTAGCTGAAGTCGAAGCGGTGAACCCATGGAGAGTAAACACTGTAAGCCTCTGCATATTCGCCCTGATGATTCTTCAGGTAGCTGTTGTTGTGAACATAAGCCATGAAGCGGTCGCGGTCGTCAGCTGTCTTGAAGCGGAACTGGTTCTTCTCAACCTGCTCGTCGGTCGGGATGAAGATCGGGTCGTAAGCCTGTCCGTCGCCGTTCATATCGTTCTGCAGCATGTATGTGTAGTTGTATGAGCCGCGCCATCCCTCGTAGATGAGGCTGAAGTGGTTGTGGCTGTTGTCGTGAGCAGTGATCTGTGCTATTACGCGGTCTGGCTCAACATACTGTGAGTTGTGCAGCTTGATGTTGTTAGGACCTTCTACTGAAGGCAGATATGCTATTGTAGAAGAAGCGTTAGATCCGGGCATACCTGTAAGCTCCTTAGAGCAGGTGTGTGTATAGGCAGCCATGATGTCGATGTTCTTTGTAGGAGATGCGTATGCTGACAAGCTTGCGCTCCATCCGTAGCCTTTGTGTGTGTTAGACAGCACATAAGCAGGCACAACATCTTTGTTGTATCCGGTAGGGAATATCGGGCGGTTGTCAACACCGTTGAAGCGTGCAAATCCGCCTACATCTGGAATTGACCAGTCTTGCATTGTAACGCCATATATTGTCTTGTTGAAGATACCTTCGGCTGTGATTGTAAGAGGGAAGCCTACTGGTACAACATAGTCAATAGCCAAAGAAGTCTTCCATACCTCAGGCATCTTGAAGTCGGGGTCTACGGCTGATATCTGTGAAGGCAGAGTACCGTCCTCAGGTCTGATTGTCTTAGGATAGCCCAGTTCGAAGAGTTTGTTCTGCAGGGCGTCGATAGTGGGATAGCCGTTCTCGTTTGTAACAAGTCCTCCGGCAAATTCTTCCATTGTGAATCCTTTCTTTGCAGCGTTTGCGGCATTGATGATTGCCTGATACTGCACCATACCTGAGTTTGTAGGCATGTTGGTGAAGAATACCAGCGGCAGACGGCCCTGGAATATACCTGAACCTCCACGCAGCTTGAGGGTCTTGTCGCCGAGAATATCCCATACGAAGCCTACACGCGGAGCTACAGTAAGGTTAGAGCTCGGCCATTTGCCTGTGTCAATGTGGCGTCCGTCGTAGTCGAGGTCGTAGATGGCCTTGTTTGTCATAAGGTCAGCGTTGCTGAAGAACATGTCGTCAAAGCGCAAACCGTAAGTAAGCTTGAAGCGTGGATTGATAGACCACTCGTCCTGCAGATAGATACCGAGAGTGTTGAAGCTTACTTTCGCAGCCGGATCGCTCTTGCCGTCGTAGCCGTAGGTCAGGTTTACAATCTCAGGAGCAGCTCCGTTGAGGAAGTCGTCGAGTGAGTAGTAGCGGTAATATCCCGTACCGTTACGCATATAAGAGTTGAGCGCCATCTGGTGTTCAAACTTGGCTCCAAGCATAATCTTGTGGTTGCCGGCATAGTAGGTAACATCGTCCTTGATGTTCCAGATGTTATTACGCACGGCGTTGTTGTGTGTGAACAGCTCCTTACCGAGTGAAATGTAGGCAGTGTTAGTGCCTGTGCCGTCCATGATGTCTATGAAGGGGAAGTCAGCCGAATTGGTGAAACGCACATCATCGAGCTTTGAATAAGTAACCAAGAACTGGTTAGAGAGGTTCTCGGTGAAGCGGCTGTTAAGGTCGAGAGAGAAAGAGTGAACAAGGTTGTCGAGAGCATACATAGAGTTTGCGTAGCTCATTGACATCTGTGAGAAGCGACCGTAAGCCGAGCGCGTACCTCCGTCCATTGAAGATGCGTTGGTGGGGTTCCAGTTGCGGTTCTTCGTATAGTTGTAACGGAATGACAGATGGTGCATGTTGGTGATGTTCCAGTCG